>Ga0256840_1000105_pt1 | contig 72555 bp, 65 predicted proteins | sample 355202metaG_FD_185969 | JGI IMG/M metagenome (GOLD analysis project Ga0256840, IMG submission 185969) | Hydrothermal vent microbial communities from Mid Atlantic Ridge, Atlantic Ocean - 355-202 | ecosystem: Environmental > Aquatic > Marine > Hydrothermal vents | place: Atlantic Ocean: Mid...
CATCTCCTTTGAATAAAGAGTAGTAAAGTGTTCCTTGAAATGTATCTCCTGCCTCAAGCATCAACGAGTTTTCTTTTTCTGCTCTTAATTCATTTAATTTTGTAACTAGCCTAGGGTATCCACCAGCGTCATAGTATGTTTTAACACCATCTGCAGTGTAAAAACTAAGTTCCTCACTATCTAAATGTGAATGGGTGTCATTTAAGTGGAAAATTGAGAGTTTGTAGTTAGAAACCTCGATTATAGGTTCTTCTGTTGTTTGAACATTGTCATTTGTTTGAACATTGTCATTATCATCATTATTTGAACACCCAGAAAAACTAAGTGCCATAATTGCTGATATACTGAAAGCTAAAAATTTTTTCGAAACCATAAATCACCCTTTTTATATTAATGTTAATGGAATTTTATAGATACAATATTTCACAATCAATACAAAAGGGCTACAAATAAGTTGCAATTTATTTTCAGTAAAATTTGAAATTTGTTAGATTAAAGCTTGAATTTGGTATAATCCACATTATTTTAAACATATAAAAGGATAATTTTTGAACCTCTTAAATCTTTTTTCTCGAAACTCGACAACGAAACAACAGCCAACAAAAAGTGAAGCTCCAGCCCATTGGATAAAATGTAAATCTTGTCAATCCTTAATGTATTACAAAGAGGTTGAAAATCAAAACTATGTGTGTCCTAAATGTGGGTACCACATCAGAATAGGCGTAGATGAAAGAATTAAACTCTTAGCTGACGAGGGAACTTTTGTAGAGTTTGATGCAAACTTAAAACCTGTCGATCCACTAAAATTTGTTGATAAAAAATCATATGCAAAGAGGATAGAAGAGGGGTATAAAAAGACAGGTAGAAGCTCGTCTGTAGTGAGCGGAGAATGTCAAATAAATGGCACATCTACGCAGATTGTTATTTTTGATTTTGCATTTATGGGTGGCTCTTTAGGTTCCGTAGAGGGTGAAAAAATTGTTCGTGCAGTAAACCGTGCAATAGAAAAAAAAGAGGGACTGATAATCATTAGTGCGAGTGGTGGTGCTAGAATGCAAGAGAGTACATTCTCTTTAATGCAAATGAGCAAGACATCCGCAGCATTGGCAAAATTAGCTAAACATAATTTAGTGTATATTTCAGTTCTAACTGATCCTACTATGGGTGGAGTAAGTGCTTCTTTTGCAACACTAGGAGATATAATTATTGCTGAACCAGGTGCACTCATAGGCTTTGCAGGACAGAGAGTTATTAAACAAACTATTGGTTCTGATTTACCAGATGGCTTTCAGCGTGCAGAGTTTTTACTTGAAAAAGGTTCCGTTGATATGGTTGTCAATAGAAATGAACTGAAAAATACTCTATCTGATCTTTTAGCACTTCTAAAAGTAAGCTAGGTATTATGAGATTATATGCTCTTTGCGATCAAGAACTTTTAGATAAAAATCACATCTCCTTAGAAGATTTTATTGAGATTGCAAAAAAAGATAATGCAGAGATAATTCAGTATAGAAATAAAACAGCAGATATAGATTTTATAAAGCAGCAACTTATTGCAATTAGAAAACTTTATGATGGCTTCTTGATAGTAAACGACACTTATGAATTGATAGAATTTTGTGATGGTGTTCATCTAGGTCAGGAAGATCTAAAAAAAATCGATTCTGATATTGGCAAGGCAATTAAAATACTCAGAAGCGTTGTTACAAGTGAGAAGATTTTAGGTATATCAACACATAACGAACAAGAGGTACTCAGAGCGAATGAACTGGATTTAAATTATATTGGTTTAGGTGCATATAGAGGTACTAATACAAAAAAAGATATTAGTGTAGTCTTGGGTGATAGCATTGATAGTATAGCTTCAAAATCAAAGCATCTCGTTGCAGCAATCGGTGGTGTAAAAAAGAGCGATAGATTCCATAATATCACTTATCATGTTATAGGTAGCGGATTGTTAAAATGAACATAGATATTATCTCTGTTGCAAAAAAAGAGCGTTCAACTTATGACCCTTTGTATAAAGAGTTAAAAAAAATGATTTCTCGCTTTGCAAAAGTTGAAGAGATTGAACTTTTTCCAAAGGATGTAGCAAAATCACACACTATTTCACCAGAAGCCTCAAGGCAGGCATATACAAGGGCTTTAGAACCATACTTGTGTAAGGGTTTTTGTGTAAGTTTACACCCTGATGGAAAATTAATCGATAGTTATGAGTTTAGTAAGCTTTTAAATGATAGAATGTCCATTAAATTTTTTGTTGGTGGAGCTTATGGCTTTGAAGATAGCTTTTTAAAAAAGAGTGACGCTGTTATAAGTTTAGGAAATATTACTATGAGTCATAAAATAGCAAAGGTTGTTTTGCTAGAACAGATCTATAGAGGTTTTTCTATTTTAAGTAATCACCCATATCATAAGTGAGGAAAGTAAGTGCAAGCAAGTGAATTAAATTATTTTAAAGAAATTTTAGAGAGTCGAAAAACACAAATAACGAAAAATATTTCAGGTGTTAATGAAGAGTTGGATCAGTTAAATGCGTTGGAACTGAACGATGAGGGTGATCATGCATCAGTAAATAACAACTCCATGGTTGAGAGCGCTATAGTTTCTCAGCAATCTCAAGAGCTACATGAGATAAATATTGTATTAGGAAAAATATCTACTGGTGAATATGGGATATGTGAAATGTGTGAAGATCCTATTGGATTTCAAAGACTAAAAGTTAAACCACATGCTATTTATTGTATAGACTGTAGAGAGATAGTAGAGAAGTCAAAATAATTAAAGGAAATAATATGTACATAAAGCGATACACAATAGCAACGATAATATTTGTAATTTTACTTGGATGGTATGTTTATGCATTTATCACTCAAGATAGTTTTGCTATAGATTTTTTTGGTATTCCATTGCCATCTTTATCTATCGCTTTGTGGGTTGTTATACCAGTAGTGCTCCTTTATATTGCGAGTGTATTGCATATCTCTTTTTACTCATTAATGGGAAGCTTTAAACTTCGTAAGTATGAAAAAGATTATGAAAAACTTTTAGAATCAATAATTGATGCGTATCTAGGCAAAAATAACAGAAACCATATGTTTAAAACTCCTAGATATAAGCTTTTAGGCTCTTTGATTGATAATAGTAAACTCTTTCTAAATCAAACCTTTGAACCTAATACATCTAATGAAAAACTAAATGGTGTAATTAAACTTATTGAAGATATCAAAAAAGGTGAAGTTGTTGATCTTAAAAAGTATTCGCTAGAGGCAGAAAATACTTTAGTTATGCAAAACAATAGAAATAGATATAAAAAAGGGGAAATTAGTGCAGAAGATATTCTAAGTAATGCAACTAAGTATGCAAGGAGTTTATGCGAAGAGGTTTATGCAGACTTTGTGAAAACTTCCCCTCTGTATGCTATAGAAAAATACAAAGAATCTTTGACTAAAGAATCACTTTTTTCTATATTATCAAGAGTTAATGCTAGTGAAAATACTTTAGAGGTGTCAAATGAAGCATTAATTTCTCTTTTTAATTGCGTAGAGCTAGATACAAAAGATTATGTAAAAATTTCTATAGCTTTATCAAAACAGATGATTCCAGAACAAAGAATAAAGCTTTTTGAGATGCTTAGTGAAGATAAAGAAGAGGTAACTGATGCTTACCTGTTTACACTTTTTGATTTAGAGATGTTAGCGCCAGCAGATGAAATTTTAGAAAATTCACAACCTGAAGAGTATTTAAAATTTAAAGCATACAGAGCTCTAAAAGAGTGCAATAAACACTTTAATATTAATTTATTTATCTAAAATAATCTTGATGTTAAAAAAATTATCGTTTGATGAACCTCTTTATGTGCTAGCCCCTTTAGCAGGCTTTACTGATTTACCATTTAGAAGTGTAGTAAAAAAGTTTGGTGCGGATTTAACTGTGAGTGAGATGTTAAGTTCAAATGCACTTGTACATGGCTCAATAAAAACACTGCATATGTTAGAAAAAAATCCAAATGAAAATCCTTACTCCGTTCAGATAGCGGGATCAAATGTAGATATTGTCAAGGGTGCAGTTGAGATATTGAACAATCAAGATGGGATCGATATTATTGATCTAAATTGTGGATGTCCTGTTCCAAAAGTTGTAGGTAATGGAAGTGGAAGTTCACTACTTTTAAATCTACCACTTATGGGTGATATAATAAAAACTATCAAAGAGACCTCAAACAAAAGTTTAACAAGCGTTAAAATACGACTTGGATTTGAAGAAAAAAATCATATAGCCATTGCAAAAATGGTAGAAGAGAGTGGCGCTGACTTTATCGCAGTGCATGGTAGAACTCGTGCTGGAAAATTTAAAGCACCTGTTGATTACGATGCAATAAAAGAGATAAAAGAGGCTATAGGCATCCCTGTTATTGCAAATGGTGATATCGACTCGTATGAGAAAGCAAAGTGGGTTTTAGAGCATACTGGTGCGGATGGTATTATGATTGGAAGAGGGGCAGTTGGCGCACCTTGGATTTTTCACCAATTAAAAAGTGGCTCATCAGATATTAGTAATGAGATAAAACATGATATAATAATGGAGCATTTTGATAAGATGATAGAGTTTTACGGACAAAGGGGTGTTTCTATCTTTAGAAAACATACTCATACCTACTCCAAAGGCTACAGGGGTGCTTCTGCTCTTAGAAATAAAGTAAATCATATTGATGATATTTCTGAATATAGGGGAGTGATAGATCACTTCTTTGCAAATAGTGAAATACTTTAAAGGCACATGGTGTATATTATGTTAGATATCAGCGAATCCATAAAAAAATTAGATGAGAGTGATATATCTGACAATATACTTCATTATGACTATAATACAAAGCATCTCCTTTCTTTAATTGAAAAAGGTGCTGATAAAGATGATCCGTCTTATTTGAGCTCTTATCGCTCTTTTGAAGGGGAGGTGTTTGAAAACTTTATTTACGAAAAGCTTTTACGCTATGTGGAACAAAGCAATGAAGTAGAAAAGTTTATTTTAAAAGGTTATCATCAAAATAAACAAAAAGCATATGCGAATACCCTCTCAATTAGTGAAAAACAACAGATAGTTTACAGAACAAAGAGTAGAGAAATTAGTGAATTTGACGCTATGATTTTTACAAAGACAGAACTTTATTTTGTTGAAATGACTCTTGTTAAATCTGTAATAAAATTACGCAAAAGACTCAGAAAGAAAAAAGCTCTTTTAGAGATTATATTTCCCAACTATGAGATAAAAGCACTTATTATACTTAATGATGGTGCAACGGGAACGAAGCAGTTTCCTCCTTATTGTAAGGTTTGGTTTACAGGTTCATATTCTGCTCAAAATGTACTTGACTATATTATTAACCCACAAGATAGACAGTTAAAACCAAAACTTAAAATAAAATCTAAAAAAATGGTTGAAGCTCACACTCTTAAAACACACCCTTTTAGATACTACAACACAATGTCTTGGATCACAAAAACATTAAGAAGTCATAAGACACATATAGTAGATATGCAGTTTTTAATGAATTTTAAAATTCAAAGGTATCATGATTTATATAATAAATTTTACATTGGTTATTTAAGGGTTGATGAGGCTAAAGACTTGCTTAGTTTGGAAGGTGATTATAATGAAGAGCAAAGAGTTATAGTGGCACTGGAGAAAAAACACTCCAATGAGATAGTTTTAACTTATTACATACAATTTGCCCGTAAAAATCTGTTTTTATACTCTTTTGATGATGATGAAATGATAACAAAAGAGAAAAAAGACCCATATGGAATCACTGTAACGGAAGTTTTTCATATGAATAAAATGATGGATGAGAAATATGAACTTAGTATTTCAAACATTAACACAATAAAAAAACTTTTAAACTTTAAAAGATAAACTGCTAAAACTTCTTGTTAAGTGTTAGTGTAAGAGAGGGTAGCAGCTTTTTCTTTATATATTTCGAGAGGTTCTTTCTCTTCATGAGTATTATCTAAAAAATCATCTAACTCTTTATGCCTAGTTTGTAAAATTGTTTCAAAGTCTTTTTGATTAGTTGGCTTATTATCTCTAAATTTATCAAGTAAAATATTACTTTTTCCCATTAAAACAAGATAACTCTCCTCTCCAAAATCAAGCATAACTACACTATTTTCGTTATTGATAGATTTTTGAAATCTTATACTCACTTCATTGGAAGTGTTGTTTTGAGTATTTGGTACGGGAGGAATGGTCTCTTTAGTTTCTTTAAAAAGCCATGAATTTTGTTGCTGTGGTGTAGTTGGAGTAACTTTTTTTCTTATAAAAAATAAGATGAGTATTCCAATAATTAATATAGCAATAACTATATAATAACTTTGATTCATATCATCTGTGCGTTTTGTCGGTAAGTTTGAAAGTGGATTTTCACTTTTGAGTTTTGATTCATTTGAACTTTTTGCTATACGGTCAGTAAATCTAAGTCTTAGTCCGTAAGAGTCGGATGTTTTAGAGGCTATAAGCTTTACAGACGATGGAACAGATGCTACGATTTGTGTGTATCCAGACATAGGAGTTATTGAGAGCGAATGCAAAAACTTTGAAGATAGTTGTTTAATTTTTGATGATTCTATAGAGGTGTCTTGTAGTTTAATAATGATTTTAGATGGGGTTGAGCTTTGCTTAATTACACCTTCATAAGGGGTGTCAAAAGTTATCATCACATCAGCTCTGTCTGTTCTGTCATAAATATTATAACTTAATATTTTAGAACTAAAAAGAGTAAGAGGGAGTAAAAATATAAGTAGATATTTAATCATAGTCTCTCTTTTGAGAGGTAGTATAAAACTGCACTCGAATCTAAAACTTCATTGATACGGATTGCAAGGTTTTTCTCATATACCATAACCTCACCTTTGCCTAGTATGCGACCATTTACATATGATTCAACACTTTCACCAGCTGGTTTTTTAAGGTCAATGACTGAGCCTTTTTCAAGTTTCAAAATCTCAGCAACAGTAAGTTCTGTTTCACCTAAATCAGATATAAATTCAACTTCCATATCAAGAAGACCAGAGTAATCCATCCATGAAAGCTCTTTTAGTTCATCAAAGTGAGTTTCCTCTTTGTTGTTAAATAATTTATTCATTTAGTTCCTTGATTGCAATAATCATCTCATCACTTTCAACTTGAAGTATTTTAATTGCATCATATTCAAAGTTGAATGTATCTATTTTAAGAAAATGAGGGGTATTAATCGTGTACTGATCCTTGCCTAATTCCTCTGCGATTACCTTAGCACTTCCAACTATAAGATTTACAGTTTCGAGCATCATATCAATTAGTGTTTCCTCATCGCTTTCATCTTCTTCTAAAAATATTTTTGTTACCCTTTGCACAAACTTATGATTTGCAGCGAGGTAAACTCTGTGTTTTGTATTATCCTCTTTATCTATATCGATATAAGCAATAAGTGTTCTCTCTTTAGAAGCTGAGTCTTTTAGCTCATACGGAAGACGAATTTGATGTGCACAAAAATTTTCACTTGCTTTTATTATAGTTTCTAACATTTATCATAGCCTTTAGTTTAGAGTTGATTATACTTTATTGAATCTCAAAGTAAAGTTAAAACCATTTATATAAAACTACTATAAAGCCTTAAAAGAGTATAATTGCTAAAATTTAATAGTGGTTATTGTATGGTCGAGTTGATATTACTTGGGTCTGGTGTTGGTGTTTTATCTGGATTTTTTGGTATTGGTGGAGGAACTATTTTGGTCCCTATTTTACTAATGTTAGGATTCGAGACCAAATCAGCCATAGGTATATCAGTTATTCAAATGGTATTTAGCTCTATTTATGGAAGTTATCTCAATAACAAAAAAGGTACATTAGATGTGCCAATGGTAGGTGTTATTGGTATTGGTGGTTTCTTAGGGGCACTTCTAAGTGGTGGCATTGCATCGTACTTTGATGATACAACATTAGAACTGATCTTTTTAAGTTTTTCTGTTTTTGCATTGGTGAGGATGTTTTTTAAGACTAAAGAGCATAGAGACCAAAGAGAGATTAGTAAGAGTTTGCTTTTTCTCATTGGTATTGTTTTAGGTGCTATAAGTATGACTATTGGTGTTGGTGGCAGTATTATATTGGTGCCAATTTTAGTAGGGTTTTTACATGTTCCATTAAAAAAAGCAATTTCGGCTGGTTTGTTTTTTGTAGTTTTTTCATCTATTGCAGGTTCTATTTCTCATATTGCACTTGGGGGTGTTGATTATGAGAGTGGCATTATTATTGGTTTAGCATCTTTAGTAGGTGTTTTTATTGGGATTCACTTAAAAGATAAAGTGGATTCAGTTTTACAAAGAAAGCTATTAATAGGATTTTACTTGTTAGTGGTTGTATATTTAACTCAGAGAATATTTTTATAAAAGGTTTTAAGTGAAGAAAAAAGATGTGATAAAAATAACAGGTGCTCGTGAAAATAATTTAAAAAATATAAGTTTAACTATCCCTAAGAATGAACTAGTAGTAATGACAGGTATTAGTGGTAGTGGTAAATCAACCTTGGCTTTTGACACACTCTACGCAGAGGGTCAAAGACGATATATGGAGTCACTTTCCTCTTATGCACGGCAGTTTCTTGATCGTGTAGGAAAACCTGATGTTGATAAGATAGAGGGACTAACTCCCGCTATTGCTATAGATCAAAAAACAACAAGTAAAAATCCTCGTTCTACTGTTGGTACAATTACGGAGATATATGATTACTTTAGACTTTTATATGCTCGTGTTGGTGTACAGCATTGCCACAAGTGTAAGAAAGTTATTTCGCAGATGTCAGCTTCAGATATTATTGGAGAGGTGCATAAACTTCCTCAGGGGGCTAAACTTGTCCTTTTAGCCCCTTTGGTTCGTGAGAAGAAAGGAAGCTATGCAGATTTGTTAGAATCATTAGTCCATAAGGGCTATGTCCGTGCAATGATAGATGGTGTTATGGTGAGACTTGATGAAGAGATTGAACTTGGTAAAACTAAGAAGCATACCATTAAGGTTGTTATAGACAGGGTTGTTGTGAAGCCTGAAAATAAAGAGAGAATTGCAGCAGATGTTGAGAAAGCTTTAAAAGAGAGTTATGGTGAATTAGAGATAGAGATACTCAATTATGAAGAGTTAGGTTTAAAGATTCATCAGATTCATTATAGTGAGCATAATGCTTGTTTTGATTGTAAGATAAGTTTTGACCCGCTAGAACCACTTTCGTTCTCATTTAACTCACCTAAGGGTGCCTGTTCTGAGTGTGATGGACTAGGCCTTCGTTATGCACTTGACCACGATAAAATCATAGATATTGACTTGCCAGTTGAAAAAGGTGCAGTAAAAATAGTTTACGGCTTTAACAAGGGTTATTATTTTACATTTTTAAAAGGTTTTTGCGCTCATAACGGAATAGATATAACAGTTCCATACTCTGAGTTACCAGAGCATCAGAAAAAAGCTATTTTACATGGAAATCCAGAGGAAGTTACTTTTCTTTGGAAAAAACATGAGGTAAAAAGAGTGTGGCCTGGAATCATAAGAATAGCTTACGATATGTTTAAAGATGAAAAAGAGTTAGCAGATTATATGAGTGAAAAAGTTTGTAATATTTGTGATTCTCATAGACTAAAAAGGGAATCTTTAGCTGTTAGAGTAGGGCAAAAAGGTATTGCAGAACTACTTGATATGCCAATTGCTACAACTTATGAATGGTTTGCAAACGAAGAGAATTTTAAATATTTAGATGACCAAGATACTCAAGTAGCCAAGCCTATACTAAATGAAATCAGAGAGCGTTTATACTTCCTATTTGATGTTGGACTAGGGTATATCACTTTGGGGCGGGATGCTAGAACTATTAGTGGTGGTGAAGCTCAAAGAATCCGCATAGCATCTCAAATAGGTAGTGGATTAACAGGTGTTTTATATGTTTTAGATGAGCCAAGTATCGGACTTCATGAGAGAGATACAAAGAAATTGATTCGTACTCTTAGAAGTTTACAAGAAAAAGGCAATAGCGTCATAGTTGTTGAGCATGACAAAGAGACTATAGAAAATGCTGATTTTATTATTGATATTGGTAAAGGTGCCGGAAAATTTGGTGGTGATGTTGTTTTTGCTGGAACATTAGAGAAGCTTAAAAAAGCTAAGACCTTGACTGCTGATTACCTTTATGGAAGAAAAAAGATAGAGTACTTTTACAGAAGAATGCAAGATAAATATATTGAAATTAATAATGTAACTTTAAATAATATAGAGAATTTAAGTGTAAAAATTCCGCTGAATAACTTTGTGTGTATCACCGGTGTAAGTGGGAGTGGAAAAAGTTCACTTATGCTTCAAACACTTCTTCCAACTGCTAGAGAGCTTCTTAATCATGCAAGGAAAGTTAATAAAGTTGCAGGAGTAGAGATTACAGGACTAGAACATGTAGATAAAGTAATTTACCTTGATCAAAGTCCAATAGGAAGGACTCCGAGAAGCAATCCAGCAACTTATACAGGTGTTATGGATGAGATTAGAAATCTTTTTTCACAAACAAAAGAGGCTCAAATTAGAGGATATACCACTTCAAGGTTTAGTTTTAATGTGAAGGGTGGTAGATGTGAGAAGTGTCAGGGTGAGGGTGAGATTAAAATAGAGATGCATTTTTTGCCGGACATCATGGTGAAGTGTGACTCCTGTAATGGACAAAGATATAATCAACAAACATTAGAAGTGTTATATAAGGGCAAAAGTATTGCTGATGTACTTGCTATGAGTGTCGATGAAGCGTTTAAATTTTTTGAACCAATTCCTAAAATAAATTTGAAAATGAAAACTATAGTGGATGTTGGACTTGGCTATATATCTCTTGGTCAAAACGCTGTAACACTCTCTGGTGGTGAGGCACAGAGAATTAAACTAAGCAAAGAGTTGAGCCGTAAAGACACTGGAAAAACTTTATACATTTTAGATGAACCAACAACAGGGCTTCATTTCGCAGATGTTGATAGACTTACAAATGTTCTCCATCAGTTTGTAGAATTAGGTAATAGTATGTTAATTATAGAGCATAATTTAGACATGATTAAAAATGCTGATTATATTATAGATATGGGTCCTGAGGGTGGTTCTGGCGGTGGTCTTATTATCGCTGAGGGTTCACCAGAAGAGTTGGCTGCAACTTATGAAAAGACAGGTAGCTTTACCGGTGAGTATTTAAAAGCAGAATTAGCCTTACATAAAGCATAATACAAATGTAAGTGATTTTTTTATGTTATAATCAATCAATAAACTTTAGGGGCTGATGATGGATTTGTCTTATAATATTTTAATTGTTGATGATGTGAGTGATAATATAAAAGTCGCTATGAATATTCTCAAAGAAAATAACTATAATTTTTCATTTGCAATGGATGGTAAGCAAGCTTTAGAAATTGTAAAAACAAAAGAGTTTGACTTGATTTTGCTCGATATAATGATGCCAGAATTGAATGGATTTGATGTTATAAAAATTTTAAAAAAAGATACTAAAACTAAAGATATTCCAGTAATTTTTTTAACAGCAAAAGCAGATATAGACTCTATGAGTAAAGGCTTTGAACTTGGTGGGGTTGATTATATTACAAAACCTTTTCATCCATCTGAACTTATCTCGAGAGTAGTAACCCACTTAGAGCTTTATCGCTCTAAAAAAATATTAAAACACAATAATCTTGATCTTAATGTTAAAATAAAGCAAAATGAACAAAGATACCTCACAGAGCTTGAAACTAGTCAAATAGAGCTTATCCATACCTTGACAGAGCTTATGGAGTCAACATCTGATGAAACTGGAAAGCATATAAAAAGAGTTGCCCAAATATCAAAGCTTTTAGCATCCCTTCACAAAAGTGTTAGCGATGATGAGGCTATAGAGATATATAATGCTTCTCCTATGCATGATATTGGTAAAATAACAATTGACAAAGAGATTTTAGAAAAACCTTCAAGACTTAGTGAAGAAGAGTTTGTTGCAATGAAAAAGCATACTACAAATGCGCATCATTTTCTTAAAAGATCAAAAAGAAAACTTATAAAAGCGGCAGATATCATAGCTTATCAGCACCATGAAAAATGGAATGGTTCAGGTTATCCTCAAGGTTTAAAAGGTGAAGAGATTCACATATATGGACGCATTGTAGCTTTAGCAGATGTTTTAGATGCTTTAACACACAAAAGAATATATAAAGACTCATGGAGCTTTGAAGAGGCAAGAAAGTATATAGTTACACATAAAGGCACGCAGTTTGATCCATACCTTATAGAGATATTTGAAGAAAATATTGAGAGTTTTAGAAAAATAATTGAGAGTTGAAATGAGGTCATTTATAAAGTTGGCTTTATTGCTATATTTAAGTAGCTCTTTTTTATTTTCCTCAGTTGATTTTACAAAAGATGAAAAAGTGTGGATAAAAAATAATCCTATAGTAAAGTTTGGTGCTGATTATAGATGGCCACCTTTTGATTTCATAGATGCAAATGGCAACCATACAGGGCTTTCTTCTGAGTATCTAAAGCTTATCTCTAAAAAAAGTGGTTTAAGGTTTGAAATTGAGACAGGTGTATGGGCTGATGTACTTAATAATATGAAAGATAAAAAGTATGATGGTTTAACATGTGCAGTTGAAACTGATGAGAGAAAAAAATACTTAAAATTCACTACACCATATCTATCTGTACCTATGGTAATAGTCACGAAAAAAAATTTCAAAGGGATAGAAAATATTGAGAGTCTTTACGGCAAAACAGTATCAATAAACAAAGGCTCGTATATTCATGAGTGGCTAAGAACGAAGTATCCTCAAATAAATCTACATCTAACAAACTCAAATGAAACATCTTTAGAGGCTATCTCTTTAGGTGAAGCAGATGCTTATGTTGGCAACCAAGCTGTTGCAACTTTTATAATGAACAAAAATCTATTAACAAATTTGACAATAGCAAAAAGATTAAAAGGTTTTGATACGGCGATAAGCATCGCAATTGACCGAGATAATATGAAGCTATTTAATATAATTCAAAAAATTTTAAATAATATAACTCCTCAAGAACATCAAGCCATAAAACAAAAGTGGAATAAAAGCAAAGAGTTCAAAGATGAACTTTTAAGTTTTACAAAAGAGGAACAAAAGTGGATACAAGAGCATAAAACTATAAAATATGTGATTGATAATCAATGGAGACCAATAGAATATATATCTAATGATACACAAGAGCATAAAGGAATCACTAGCGAATATATAAATATAATCTCTAAAAAAACAGGTATAAATTTTAAGTTAATAGCTACTGATTCTTGGATGCAAAGTGTAAATCTTATAAACAAAAAAGAGGCTGATATGTACTCTTGTGTATCGATAACAGATGAGAGAGAAAAAGTTGTCAATTTTACAAATCATTATTTAAAATTTCCACAAGTTTTTGTTACAGATAGAGATGTGAATTATATATCTGAGATAGAAGAGTTGTACACAAAAACTATAGTTTTAATAGATGGATATTCCATAACCACAACTATAGAAAAAGAGCATCCAGAAATCAAAATAATTAAGGTAAAAAATATTAAAGAGGCCTTTAATCTTTTAACTAAAGGGGAGGCGTATGCTTATATAGACAGTCTTCCTGTTGCTAGTTACTACATACAAAAAGATGGATATTCCAATCTTAAAATATCAGGTATGAGTCATTATGATTTTAAATTTAGAATTGCAATGAGAAATGATTGGAGTGATCTGGGGATAGATATAATTAACAAAGCCTTAGGCTCAATAACAGAAGAACAAAAGAGTGAAATATATAATAAATGGCTTCATGTAAAGTATGATAAAGAGGTTGATTATACTCTGCTATGGCAGATAGCTGGAATTTTTGTGTTTTTTATCCTCTGGTCATTATACTGGAATGCAAGACTCTCATCAGAGGTAAAAAAAAGAAAGCTCGCTCAGGTTGAACTTTTAAAAATAAATAAAAAACTAAAAATAGCTACAAGTAAGGCAGAAGCAGCTTCAAAAGCAAAGTCTGATTTTTTATCAAACATGAGTCATGAGATACGAACACCGATGAATGCAATTTTAGGTTTTGCAGAACTTTTAGATAGTCAAATAGAGGATAAAAAACAAAAATCTTTTATAAAAACAATTAGAAATGCAGGTGAAACTTTACTTTTTTTAATTAATGATATACTAGATTTATCTAAGATAGAATCTGGAAAATTAGAGATAGTAAAAAACAGAGTAAATATTAAAAAATTGTTCGAAGAGAGCATAAATATTTTTAAACTCCAAGCAGAGCAAAAAGGGCTGAAGTTAGAGTTGATAATTGATGAAAATATACCTAAATCTTTACTTTTAGACTCCTTTAGAGTTAAAGAGATAGTTATTAACCTAATTGGAAATGCCATAAAGTTTACTGAACATGGGTATATAAAGATTATTGTTTTAGTTGATGATGTTTATGAGCATAAGAGTAAGGTGGATCTTACGATAAAAATAAAAGATAGTGGCATAGGTATAGAAAAATCTAGTTTAGAAAAAATATTTAATATATTTGAACAAAGCCAAAATCAAGATGTTAGAAAATATGGTGGGACAGGTTTAGGACTTGCTATTAGTAAAAAACTAGCTATTTTAATGGAGGGAACCTTAGATGTTGAGAGTGAAGTGGGTGTTGGTTCAACATTTATGTTATGCTTAAAAAATATAGATATTGCATCCATTTCAAATGAATATAGTGATAGTAAAATAGCAACAAATTATGATTTTATAAAGTTTAAGAAAGCTGTTTTATTAGTAGTGGATGATGTTGATGAGAATAGAAAATTAGTAAGAGAAAATTTTAATGATACAGAAGTAGAAGTTATAGAAGCTATGAATGGCAACGAAGCGATAGAAGTTATCAAAAAGATAGATGTAGATTTGATACTTATGGATATAAGAATGCCAGTGATGGACGGATATAGTGCAACAAGGCTTATAAAAGAGTTTAGCAAGGTTCCTATTGTCGCTCTGAGTGCTTCTATGATGCAAGATGAATTTAAAAAGCTTGATGGTGGAAGATTTGATGGCTATCTTAGAAAGCCAGTTACAAAAAATGAGCTTTTTAAAGAGGTTTCGAGGTTTTTAGATTATGAAGATATTAGTAGCAAGAAAGAAAAAAATACAGTCTTGAAGATAGCTGATATTAAGGAATTGAGTGATTTTTTAAATAGTGTAGATGTTGAAGTAACTGAACTTTATGAAGATGCTATAAGAACTAACGATTTAAAATTGATTGAAGAATTTACTACAAAATTAGAGGAACTTTCTTTGAAGCACGACATCAAATATATGCTAGATTATAGTGAATTACTTCAAGAAAAATTAGATGCATTTGAGATAAATTCTATAAGTATGATGCTTCAAGATTATAAAAAAAAGATAGAAGAATTAAAATCTAAATTATAGTTTTAAAAACTACAGTATAATTACGAAAAAATAAAGGTTCTATAAATGTCAACATATGTTTTTGGTCATACTAATCCTGATAGTGACTCTATCATTGGAGCTATCTCTCTTGCGTATCTTAAAAATCAACTCGGTGAAGATTGTGTTGCTACTCGTCAAGGCAACATCTCTGCTGAGACAGAATTTATCCTAAATAAATTTGGTGGCAAACTACCAGAGCTAAAAACTTCATATGCTGGTGAAAATGTATATATAGTGGATTTTTCAGATTTAGCTCAAGCTCCAAAGGATATTATGGAAGCTACAATTTTAGGGATTTATGATCATCATAAGCTTGGTGATTTAACAACATCCACACCACTTGAGTGTTGGATAAGACCTATTGGGTGTTCAAACACTATTATTAAAGAGGCTTATGATTATCATGGTATAGAGATTCCAAAAGATATCGCAGGGATGATGTTGTGTGCAATTTTAAGTGACACAGTAATCTTTAAATCACCAACTTGCACAAAGATAGATACTAAAGCTTGTAAAGAGTTGGCAGCTATCGCTGGTATAGAGGATTATAAGGCTTTAGGTATGGAGATGTTTATAGTGAAGTCAGCAGTAGATGGGGCGAGTGCAAGAGAGTTAAATACTCGTGATTATAAAGAGTTTGATATGAATGGAGCTAAAGTGGGTGTTGGACAGCTTGAAGTGGTTGATTTAAGTGTATTTGATGACAAAAAAGATATGTTGTTTGAAGATATGAAAAAGATGAAAGAAACGGAGCAGTTGCATTCGATACTTATACTTTTAACAGACATTATGAAAGAGGGTTCACAGCTTTTAGTGCTAAGTGATGATGCAAGTAAAATAGAAAAAGCATTTGATGTTCAACTTGAAGATTCTCAAGCATGGCTAGACGGAGTTTTAAGTCGTAAAAAACAGGTTATTCCTTTCTTGCAATCACAGTTTTAAAACTACTTTTTCCATATGCAAAGAGCATGTGGAAATTTACTTAGATGAGTGTCTCTTTATTTGATTCTTCAAAAACTATAGCTTTATTTTCTATCTTCATAATTTTGTCACAATATGGAAGAATCCTCTCATCATGTGTTACGGCAATGATAGCCACATTTTGCTCCAATGCTATTTGTTTTAGCATTTTGATAACACTTACAGAGCGTTCACCATCTAATGCGGCAGTGGGTTCGTCTGCTAAAATAATTTCAGGGTTATTTGCTAAGGCACGAGCAATTGCTACCCTTTGGTTTTGTCCACCAGAGAGTTGTGATGACATAGCTTTTGCCTTATCAGCAATGTCAAAATACTCTAAAAGTTCCATCGCTTTAGCTTGAGCATCCTCCTCACTTACACCATTTGATTGAGGGAGTAGGGTAACATTATCTATAACATTTAAAAAAGGTATGAGGTAGTGCGCTTGAAAAATAAAGCCAATTTTTTCTCTGCGAATTCTTCTTGTATCTTTGGTAATCCATTTGTTCTCATATACTTTTTTATCGCCTAGCCAGATGTTGCCGGCACTAGGTTCTTCAACACATCCAATCATCATGAGAAGTGTTGTTTTTCCAGCACCACTTGGTGCGATTAAAGCGATAAGTTCACCTTTATTTATTTCAAAGGAAGCATTTTCTATTACCCTAACAAGGTTTTCATCTTTTCCAAAATGTTTTGATAAGTTTTCTACTTTAATTGCTATTTCTTTATTCATCTTAACCGCCTATAGCCGCTGCAGGATCAGCTGTAATAACTTTTTTAACACCTATAAAAGAAGCAAAAACAGATGCTATAATCACAATACCAAAAAGCATCATAGCATCTGGCATCTCTAATACGACACGCTTTGGAAATTTTTCATATATGAGATGTGAAAATAGATTACCAAAAATAAAAGCAAATAGACCAAGAACTAGAGTTTCTTCAACTATCATCTTGATAATGAGGCTATTTGGAAGTCCCATTAGCTTCATAATTGAAATTTCTTTCATCTTTTCAAGTGTCATTGTATAGATAATAAGTGCGATAATTATGGTAGATACCGCAACTAAGATAGCAGTAAAGAGACCTATTTGTTTAGAGGCTTTCTCAATCAAATTTTTAGTTAAAATAGTTTTTTGTTCATTTGCTGTATAAACACTTTTATGCTGCCATTTTCGTATATCTTGAGCTATTTCATCTACATTATAACCTGGCTTTACTGTGGCAATTATGGAATTTACCATAAGTGAATTGACAGCAGTTAAGCCTCTGTTTCTGTCATTTTCAATCCTTTTATTTGAATACAAAAATTGTAACTCTTGAGCATCTTTTAGGCTAATATAAGCAAGTGAATCCCCACCTGAGGAGACTGTTCCATGAGTGATGCCAACAACCTTGTAGAGATTGCGTCCTATTTTTATCTCTTCATGGAGTTGAAATCCTGTTTTGTCAGTTACAACTATTTCGTAATGGTCTGTTTTTAAACTACGCCCTTTAATAAGTCTTTTTGGGCTTATAGGATTAATTGTGCCATATACATCATATCCAACAGCGACAACACGAATAGCTTTTTCTTTACCTGGTAGCTGGATGTTTTGAAATGTAATTGCTTCACTTTTATCTATACCATTGATAGAAAATATGATGTTTTTTAAATCCTCATGCACTCTTGAAGCTTCAGCAAATGGACCAAGGGTGTCTTCTTGAACTATCCATAAATCGGCACTAATATCATCTAATAATACTTCAGCATCCACCATCATTCCACGATAAACACCCATCATAATAAGAACTATTCCAAGCAACATCCCAACACCCATAGCTGTAACAATAAACTTGCCAAGAGTATGTTCAATATCTTTTCTTGCTAAATGTATCATTGATATATTTTCATCCCTTCTCTCAGAGGCTTTTTCTTAGAGCTTATAACTAACATTTTTGTTTTAGTGTCAATGCCTGATGCTATAGCCGCTTCTTCATCGTTTTGTGCAATAATAGAAATCTCTTGAAAATATGCTTTATTCTCTTTTGCTATCCAAACACCTTTTTTCCCATCTTTAGTATTTATAAATTGAAGTGGAATTTTTAAAACATTTTCAAAGTTCTGAGTCTCTATCTTAACTTCAGCCTGCTCATTTATGTAAAAAGGTTCAGGAATTTTCTTAAAAGCTATGTTTATCTCCCTTTGAAGTGTTACGGCATCACTTGTTGGAACAATCCTTTTTACCACCCCTTTAAATGGGTTGTTTGGTTGAGAACGAAGGGTTATTGAGGCATTTTGCATAAGTTGTATCTTATTACTGATTCGTTCATCAATATGAGTATTTACCCATAATGTATTCGGGTCAACTATTGTAAGGATTGTTGTTGCTGGTAAAACAGTTTGTGATTTTTGCATCTGCTTTGAAATTACATAGCCATCAACAGGTGAGTAAACTTTAAATCTTTGTAGTTTTGTTTGTACTGCTTCCATACCTTTTTCCAAACGAAGCAACTCAGCTTTTGCTGACTTTATTTGAAACTTTGAGACCTCTATTTGTGCATCAATGCTTTGCAAATCACTTTTTGCTTTATCGTATTCAGCTTGTGATGCAAACTCTTGCTTTATGAGTTTATCATAGCGATTATAAGTTGTTTGCAATAACTCTTTTTGAGCTATTAAGCTCTGCAAACTGTTTTTAGATGCCTCTAGTTCATAACTAGCTCTTGTGAGTCCTAGTTTGGCTTCTGCTAAAAGTAGTGGTAAATCAACAGGATCGATACTTACAAGTAGTTCCCCTTTTTGTACCCAGTCTCCCTCATCTGCATAAATGTTTTGTATTTTTCCACCTGTTTGCGCTGTAATGGAGTAGATATCTTTTGCACTCAGATTGCCTATTCCCCTAACAGCAATTTTTAATGCTCCCATGTTTGGATTTTGAGTCTCAAATGTAGATTTTGGAATATAAACCTTGTTGTAAAATATAGTTACTCCAAGAATTATAACTATCAATAATGTAAGGTGTTTTATATATTTTTTCATTTTATTTTTCCTTGTAAATAATCTAATCTGTTCATAATATTTGCTCTGTCGAACTTTGCTTGAAGTAATCCAAGCCTTGCATCATAGTAGGTTGATGTAGCATCTAAAACTTCAATATATGTAGATAAACCCTCTTTATATCTTGCTTGAAGAACTTTTTTTGTAGCTTCTGCAGAGTGAATCAGTGACTTTTTTGCTTGAATGGTTGATTTGTATCTTTGTATATCTATAAGCAAGGCTTGTAGTTCCGCTCTAAGGGAGAGCTCTTTGGAGTTGTAAATCTCTTTTGCATACTCTTTTGCTAGTTTTGCCTGCTGAGCTTGAGCACTAATCTTGCCACCGCTATAGAGAGGGATGTTAAGTGTTACTCCAAGAAGAGTTGAGTCGTATTCATTTAAAGAGTTTACATATGTGTAAGAAGCTATCGCATCTAAAGAGCCATAATGGGAAGCTTTTGTTGCCTTATATAAAAGTTCACTTTTTGTAATCTCTTGAGCACTTCTTTGAAGCTTAGGACTTTGTAACAAAATATTTTTTAGTAAAGTATCTTGAGCAAACTCTTTGTCTAAATCTTTAGGCGATAAAATATTTTCTTCAAGTATGATATCTGGAGATATATCTTCATTTATATATAAAGATAATGTTGATTTAGCTTTGTTAAAGTTTGCTTGAGCTATTGCTAGATTGTCTTTTGCTATATAGAGCGCAGATAAGAAGCTACTAGCATCAGCACTCGTTTTAATTCCCTCTCTTACAAGTGCTTTGGCTTGTTTATAAAGTTCCTCTTTTGCTTTTAGCTCTTGTTCTCTTACTTCAAGGGCTTTTTTGTGAACTAGCATCAAACCATACTGAACTTTGACATTAAATACTATAAGTGCTTCATTCTCTTTAAGTGAGAGTTTTGCAATTGATTCTGCTTTTTCGTATGCCTTTATGGTTGATGATGTTTTAGAAAAATCCCAAATTTTTTGATTTAAAACAGCGGCTACTTGAAAATTGTCACTCTCTATCGTTCTAAAGAGACCATTTGCAGGAAGAGCATATGTCCTTAATGGGTCATACTCTGCGTTAAGTGCAATTTGGGGTAGATAACCAGCTTGCATGATTGTTGTCATCGTTTTTGCTTGAGATATAACAAGAGCTGAGCTTTTAATATCTGGATGGTTGTGTATAGTTTTATCTATACACTCTTGAAGACTTAGAGTTTGAGCGTTGAGAGATAAGATAAAAAGGGCAAAATATAGAGATGAAAACTTAACCATTTTAAATCCTTTATACTTTTTATCTATATTATAGTTTAAAGTTGTGAAATATTTGTGAAGCTTTAGTGCTTCACAAATGCTAGTCATTGTAAAGATACCTTTTAATTTTTTTCGTTGGGGTTTTTACAAAAGGTTCTATCTGTTCTATAAACTTAGTCATTCTACAAAAAGATGATATTTGAGAGTTTATATCTTGACGCATCTCTTCTAAGAATTTCGCTATCTCCTCTCTAACTTTGACATCTGGATTTTTATCTGCTTCAAATTTTTTATCTATAAGCTCATAATCTAGGTGTATTCTAGCTACAAGTTTAGAGTCTTTTTCCATCACCAAAGAGTCTAGAACAGCTTCATTTTGATTTATAACAGATTCTATCTGTTCAGGGTAGATGTTTTCACCACCAGAACCAATGATAACATTTTTACTTCTCCCACTGATAAATAAAAATCCATCTTCATCTATATAACCTAGGTCACCAGTTAGGAACCAACCATCTTCCATAACCTCTTTAGTTTTTTCTTTATCTTTAAAGTAGCCCATCATCACACTTGGGGATTTGGCGATAATCTCACCCTCTCCAGTTTTAGAATCATTCTCTTTGATAGCTAATTCAACTCCAGCCATAGCTGTTCCAGTTGACTTTAGTTTTGCTGGCTTACCTAAAACAGAACCAGCAAGTAGTGGTGCAGTTTCAGTTAAGCCATAACCTATGATGTATGGAAATTCAGCTTCAATTAAAAACTGCTCTACAAAAGGGGAGATACCAGCTCCGCCAATTCCAAAAAATTTCAATCTTCCACCGAAAGTTTCTATAAGTTTTTTCCCTGCAATTTTATTTAATTTTTTTCTAAAAAAAGGAATATTATAGAGAGTTCTCATAAGAAAAGAGCCGGTAAATTTTGGCAGAACTTTGTTTTTGTAAATTTTTTCTATGATAAGAGGAACACTTATCATCATAGTTGGTTTTACTATGCCAAATGCTTTTAAAAGCACACTTGGAGTTGGTACCTTGTTTATATAATAAACACTTGCACCGTGAACTAATGGAACTGTCATCCCAACTGTACACTCTAGTGTATGAGCGAGTGGCAAGATAGATAAAAATACATCATCTTTTGTAATAGTAACTTTCTCATAAGCACTCAAAGCATTTGTTACTAGATTTTTATGAGAGAGCATTACCCCTTTTGAATGCCCTGTTGTTCCAGATGTATAAAGAAGAGATGCTAAATCATCTTCATCTGGCTTTGTTAGTTCTTTTGATGATGAGATTTTTTCTTTTATCTTCGATATATAGCTTTTGTTTGTAAGCTCTTCAATGAGTATTAAATCATCTAACTTTATAACAAATTTGATTTCGGATTCTTCACACTCTTCAATAGTTGAGAGATGTCTATCTGAGACAAAAACTGCTTTGGCTTCAGAGTGCCTAAGTATATGATGAACATCTGATGGATGGAAGTCAGGAAGCACTGGAACTATAACTCCACCAAAATAGGTAACACTAAAGTAAGCGATGCTCCAATTTGGCATATTTTCACTTAGGAGAACTACTTTATCACCCTTTTTGATACCGTTTTCTTGCAGTAGTTTTACCATCTGCATAGTTTTCTCATATAAATCCGAATAGAGCATAGCACTCTCACCAGCTTTACCAAAAGAGGGTTTATCTCCATAAAGATTGTTTGAGCGTTCAAGCAGACTAGGAAGTGTAAAGTTTTCTAAATTTTCATAAGGGTAATTCATAGCTAATCTTTTATTTTAATATCATTTAAGTATCATTATACACATAAAAGTAAAATATACTATATATAATAAAAAAAGAGGTTTAAAATTGAGTAGAAGACACAAAAATAAACATACACAAAACAAAAACACAGTAACTTTTACAAGTAAAGATTTTTTACCAACAACAAGAGAAGAGATGGATGCAAGAGGCTGGGATTATTGTGATGTTATCCTTGTGAGTGGAGATGCGTATATAGACTCACCTTTTATTGGCGTAGCTATGGTTGGTCGGATGTTAGAGCGTCTAGGTTATAAAGTGGGAATGATTGGTCAGCCTGATATAAAAAGTGATATTGATATAAAAAGACTTGGTGAACCGAGATTGTATTGGGGTGTGAGCGGTGGAAGTGTTGATAGTATGGTTAGTAACTATACAGCCACAAAGAAGTTTAGAAACTCTGATGATTACACTCCAGGTGGAAAGAACGATAAAAGACCTGATAGAGCTTTAAGTGTTTACTGTAATCTTATAAGAAGATATTTTAAGGGAACAGTTCCTTTGGTACTTGGTGGCATAGAAGCGAGTTTGAGAAGAGTGACCCATTATGATTATTGGTCAAACAAACTAAAAAAACCTATACTTTTTGATGCTAAGGCAGATATACTCATCTATGGTATGGGTGAGATAGCTATAGAACAATTAACAAAAGCGATAGATGAAAAAAGGGATTATACAGATATAAGAGGTGTTTGTTATATCTCTAAAGAGCCAAATTATGAGTATATTCAACTTCCATCTCATGCTGAGTGTTTAGAGGAAAAAGAGAAATATATAGATCTCTTTGATGATTTTTATGATAACAATGACCCTATAGCTGCAAAAGGTTTATGTCAGCAAGTAGATACACGCTTTTTGATTCAAAATCCTCCATGTGATTACCTGAATGAAGATGAGATGGATGCTAACTCTAACCTGCCTTTTACTAGAGAATTACACCCTTACTATGCAAAGATGGGGAAAGTAAAATGTTTAGAGACTATAAAGTTTTCTATCATGACACATCATGGATGTTGGGGTGAGTGTAACTTCTGTGCTATTGGTGTGCATCAAGGCAGAACTATTCGTACCCGTTCAGAGACAAATATACTAAGTGAAGCGAAAGATTTTAATAAGTATAAAGACTATAAAGGGATTATCTCGGATGTTGGTGGTCCTACAGCCAATATGTACGGTTATGAGTGTGATAAGAAGTTAAAGCTTGGAACTTGTGATCATCAACGATGTGTGGATGCTAACCATTTGTGTAATGTGATGAAAGTTGACCATGGAAGAAATATAAACCTACTTCGTCAAGTTCGTCAGGTCGATGGTGTTAGAAAAGCATTTGTTGCCTCTGGTGTAAGATATGATTTGATTACAGAAGACAAAAGACATGGTTATGATTATTTAAAAGAGATGGTTAAACATCACATATCTGGACAGATGAAAGTAGCACCTGAACATACACAACAGCATGTTTTGGAGCTTATGGGAAAACCAGGTAAGCAAACCCTCGTTGACTTTAAAAAATTGTATGATAAGTTAAACAAAGAAGAGGGAAAAAAACAGTTTCTTACCTACTATCTTATAGCAGCACATCCAGGATGTGAAGAGAAAGATATGCATGAGTTAAAACGCTTTACTACAGATGAGCTACAGATGAACCCCGAACAAGCCCAAGTTTTTACCCCAACACCAGGAACATACTCAGCTGTGATGTATTACACAGAGATGGACCCAGTCACTCGTAAAAAAATCTTTGTTGAAAAAGATACAAAAAGAAAAGAGAAACAAAAACAGATAGTTGTGAAAAAAGATAACTTTTCTAGTGGATTTGCTTCATAAGTGATATAATAACCTTACTTAATAATAATAATCTCACTTTAAGGTTTATGAGATTATAATAATCAAAAGAAAAAAATTATCCTTAAGGAAAAAGAGATGAGACAATACGAATCGTATAGATGTAATAAATGTGGAAATGTGGTGGAAGTACAAAGTGTTGGTGGTGGTGAGCTTCATTGTTGTGGTGAGGCAATGGAGATGATAACGCCTAATCTTACTTTAGTAAACTTGATGAAAGCATTTGCTGGCGAGTCACAGGCTAGAAATAAGTATGAGTATTTTGCTAAAGTTGCTCAAAAAGAGGGTTATAGAGATATAGCTGAGCATTTTCAAAGAGCTGCTAACAATGAAAAAACTCATGCAAAACTTGAACTTGCACTTAACAATAGAATGGAAAGTGGTTCTGATAACAATTTTGGAGATACAAAAGAGAATCTTCAAGCGGCAATAGATGGTGAATCGTATGAAAATGTAACAATGTATCCTGATTTTGCACAAGTTGCAAAGGATGAAGGTCATAAAGAAGCGGCGAGACTTTTTACTGGAATCGGTAAGATTGAAGTTGAGCATGAAAATATGTTTAAAATGCTTTTAGAGAGACTTGAAGCAGGTGCTGAGTTTGTGAGTGAAAATGAAGAGGAAGCTTGGATTTGTGAAGTGTGTGGTCATGTTCACTATGGTAAAAAAGCTCTAAAAGTTTGCCCAGTTTGTAAGCATCCAGAGGAATATCAATCAAGATTAAACTCTAAAAAATAGATAATAAAAACTACTTAGCCTCAAAAATGAGGCTATAGTATGCAAAAAATGTTCCAACTCTTACATTCCTTTCAGTTTTAATACCCTACAATAAAGAAAAAATTATAAAAAAAGTAACAAATTATGAGAATAGACAAGTTTTTAAATTCTGTAAATATAACAAAAAGACGCTCTGTATCGCAAGATATGATAAGTAATGGGGTTGTCCTTATAAATGATGTAGTTGCAAAGGCTAGTAAAAATGTTGAGGTTGGGAGTGTGATAACTATAAATTACCTAAACTCTACAAAAAAATATGAAGTAATACAATTACCTACTACAAAGTCAACGCCAAAAAGTTTACAGCACGAATATATTAAGGAATTATCATGACCTACAATGAAACAAAAAAATTATTTACTGCACTATTTCAACATGAGATGAGTGATGAGGTGATGAGAGAATTTTTGTTGAGTTTGAAGTTAGATGAAAACACCTCAGTTGAATCAATCGCTGCTGCTGCAGAGGTTATGCGTTCTTATGCTATAGCTTTACCTATAAAAGATGAACTTCGCCCAAAACTTTTGGATGTTGTTGGAACAGGTGGTGATAAGATAGGAAGTTTTAATATCTCTTCAACTGTTGCCCTATTAGCAGCATCTTGTGGAAGTATGGTCTCAAAACATGGAAGCCGCTCTATCACTTCAAAGTCTGGAAGTGCAGATATGTTTGAAGAGTTAGGTGTTCGACTTGATTTAAGTATAGAAAACTCTGCAAAGCTTTTAGAGGAATCAGGTTTTACTTTTATGTTTGCTCAAAACCACCATCCAGCTATGAAATTTATAGTTCCTGTAAGAAAAACTATACCTGATAAAACTATCTTTAATATCCTTGGACCACTAACAAATCCAGCAGGAGCGCAGAAATCTCTCTTGGGTGTATTTGATAAGGCATTTGTTCCTAAAATGGCAGAGGCTCTTTGTATGAATGGTGCAACTTCAGCTATGGTTGTAAGTTCTGCAGAGGGGATGGATGAGATTAGTATCAGTGATGTAACTTATGCTTCACAACTTCGTGATGGCAAGGTCAAAGAGTTTATTATAGACCCTCAAGAATACGGGATAAAAAAAGTGCCTCTTGAAGCTATCCTTGGTGGAGATGCAAAGGTAAATGCACAAATACTCCATGCTATTTTTAATGGTGAATCTACAGATGCACAAAGAGATATAGTGTTTATAAACACTGCTGCTGCTTTAGTTGTAGATGGGCTTGCTCGTGATATGCAAGATGGTTTAGAGATGGCAGATGAGGCTATTAGAAACAATCGTGCAAAGAAAAAACTTAGACAAATTATAGAGATTTCAAATAAGTTATGAAAACATACAGGTTAAAACTAGAAGAACTCTCTTCACTTGTGGAAGATGTTGTAAAAAACTTTGCTAATGGTGTCGTAATTTTACAAGGTGATTTGGCATCGGGAAAAACTACCTTTGTAAAAGCAATAGCGAAAAAACTTGGATGTAATGATGATGTCACATCACCAACTTTTTCTCTTCAACAGTGTTATAGTAACAAAGTTTTTCATTATGATATTTATAATCATGGGCTAGAGCATTTTATATCTTTAGGGATGTTAGAAGAGTTAGATAAAGATGGACTTCATTTTGTAGAGTGGGGTGATGATGAACTTGTTAAAATTTTAGATGATGCAGGCATTGATACACTCACAATAAAAATAGCTAAAACATCGGATGATATGAGAGAATATAGGGTAGAGTATGCATAAGTGCGAAGATAATAGTAAATATATAAAGAGAGTTTTTTAATATGCACACATTAAAAGCAATTGATTTAAAAAAGAAGATAAAAGATTTAGAGATTGTAAAGGGGATGAGCCTTGAGGTTTCTAGCGGAGAGGTTGTGGGACTTCTTGGACCAAATGGAGCAGGAAAAACAACTACCTTTTATATGATTTGTGGTTTGGTTCAAGCAAGTGATGGAAAGGTGTTTTTTGATGAAGAAAATATTTCAGATATGCCTCTGCACCAAAGAGCGATAAAGGGTATCGGTTATTTGCCTCAAGAAGCTTCTATATTTAAAGATTTAAGTGTTGAAGATAATTTGATGGTGGCTGCACAGGTTGGAATAAAAGGCAAAGAGGCTCAAGAGGAAAGAATTTTAGAGCTTTTGGATATGTTCAACATAGAGCCGATTCGTTACCGAAAAGGGATAAGCCTGAGTGGTGGAGAGCGTCGTCGTGTTGAGATAGCAAGAGCACTGGTAAATGCACCAAAGTTTTTACTTTTGGATGAGCCTTTTGCTGGAGTTGACCCTATAGCGGTTAAAGATATTCAAAATGTAATTAAACAGCTTGTTTCTTATGATATAGGTGTTTTGATAACTGATCATAATGTTCGTGAGACTTTGGATGTTTGTGATAGGGCTTATGTTATTAAAGCTGGTGAACTTCTAGCAAGTGGAACAAGTGAGGAGATAGGTCAAAATGAAGATGTTCGTACTCATTATTTAGGTGAGGGATTTAAGCTTTAAGAGCTTCATGAATTATGGCAGCATTAAGACAAACACAAAGCGTAGAGACTAAACATAAACTCTCAAATACTTTACGAAATTGGTTGCCGATTTTACACTCTAGCTTGAGTGACTTAGGTGAGGCGATGTCCCCTTTTATTGAGGCGAATCCTGTTGTAGAAGTTGAGTCTGGATATGAGGAGGAGTTTGAAAAAAAGATTCCTAGAAAGATCATAAGTGGTGCTGTAAGTAATTCAAGAACTGAGCAAATAGAAGCACTTACTGTTCAAAAACGCTCGCTCTATGATGTTTTACAAGAGCAATTAGGAAAGCCACTTTTTCCTACACCTATCTCTCAAGATGTTGCATGTTTTGTGATGGAAAACTTAGATGAAAGTGGCTATTTTGAAGGGGATAGCGAAACATTTTGTGAGACAAACTCTATCACCATAGAAGAGTTTGAGAAAATTCGTTTACGATTTGCTCATGTTGAGCCTGTGGGAATTGCAGCAAAAGATTTAGCTGAGTCTTTTATGTTTCAGTTAGATAGTTCAGATATTAGTGATGATGCGTACCCATTATGTGTTAAAGTTATCAATGATATGCAAGCTATTCATAGCTATTCAGATGAAGAGAATTTTAGTGAGGTTATGAGAGTCCTAGGTACCTTTAAAAATCCTCCAAATATAGAGTATCAAGAAGAATCAGCCCAAATAGTCCCAGATTTAATGATATTTTTTAATGATGAGGATGCTATTGAGGTGAAGTTAAATGATGCATACTATCCAATTATAAAAATAGACACAAACTATGCAGTTAAACATGAGTTTATCACCCAAAAGATAAAAGAAGCAAAGAGTTTAGTAGATGCTCTTGATATGAGGCGAGCAACACTTTATAAAGTTGGTCTTATGATTGTTGAGTATCAGTATGAATTTTTTACAGGTGGAGCTATTATGCCACTCACACTAAAGACATTAGCTGAAGAGTTTGGACATAACCCCTCAACAATTTCACGCGCTATTGCAAATAAATATATCGCTTGTGACAGAGGTGTTTTTAGCATGAAAGAGTTCTTTACTACTGCTATAGATGAAGATGTTTCAAATGCAGCTATAAAAGAGTTTTTAGTAGCTCTTGTAAAAGAGGAAAGTCATATAAAACCGCTTAGCGATATGAAACTTTTAGCTTTGATTGAAGAAAAATTTAAAGTAAAAATGGTGAGACGCACCATTGCAAAGTACAGAAAACAGTTGAATATTGCAGGGTCAAGTGAAAGAAAAAAACTTTATCATTTGCACTAAAAGATGGATTTAGTAGATGTTAATTTATAAAGATGTATAGTTTTAGTATTTAATTTTGGCTAGATAGAGTCCATTACTTTTAGCGGGTTTTATTTTATAATTTTTTTTACAATCTATCTGCTTTTGAAGTTCATCTTTTGTAAGTTTTAAAAGTGCTCCAACCATAAGGCGAATTTGAGAGCGTAAAAAGCCGTTTGCTTCAAAGTTAAGAACTATAAAACCTTTATGTTTATATGCAAAAGCTTTATAGATAACTCTTCTTGTACTCTTGACATCACTTCCAGTTTTCATAAAAAATCTAAAGTCATGGGTGCCGAGAAAAAGTTTTATATTTTTTTTAATTGATTCAAAGTCAACTTTATCTAAAAAAGTTATAAAATCATTTTCAAAGGGATTGCTTGGAGCATCTTTGATTATATATCTGTAAACACGCTTTTTTGCGCTGTAGCGTGCATGAAACTCATCAGGCACAGCTTTGATATTTTTAACAGTAATTGAGGTGGGAAGCATCTCGTTCATAACTTTTTTGAGTTTAGCTAAATCATTCCAAAAATCAGGCAAATCAATATGTACTACTTGACCTGTGGCATGAACACCCTTATCTGTTCTTCCAGATGCAATCACTTTACTTGTAATATTGAGTCGAGAGAGGAGATATTCAAAGCTTCCCAAAATGGTATTTTGAGTCTCTTTTTGAACTTGCGAACCTAAAAAGGTGGTACCATTATATGCGATGGTTATAGAGCATCTCATCTCAAAATCTAGCCAAAATAGTTTTTTTGTAGAGAGCATATGTACCTGCAAGCCAAGCGAGGGCAACAACAGGGATTGTGTAGTACACAAGTAATTTTTGAAGTCCTAAAGCAGCTCCATAAAAAACGACAATTCCTAAAAAAAGATAAAGATACACCCTTCCTTTTTGATGTCTTACATGAACTATACCGATACTTGCAATAAGGTAGAGGCTGATGAGGGGAAAAAGGCTTAGTAGTGTATTTGTAATTAACATCCGTCTTTTTACATATCTTTTATTATCTGCTCTCCAATATTCTATAGCTGAATCATAGCTTAAGAGTTTGGTGGTCATAGTGTCATTTATATGCATAGTTTCAAAATTTATTTGAGAAAATTTATCTTTTGAATAGCTATACCCTTCACCATCAGTTAATTTAAGTCTTAATATCCCACCATCATTAATTATTTGTGCAGTTTTTGCACCGATAAGAATCTCCTCATTATCCCCTTTTTTGTTAAAAAGAAAAACTTCCCCATAGGTTCCATCAATGTTGTTTGTTCCAACATAAAGAAGCCAGTCTCCAAAACTGTGTCCAAACTCTGAAGCAGAGAGGTTAAATTTCGCTTCACTTTTTTTATAGCTTAAAAAGTTTTTTGATAAAGTCTTTGCGTGTGGAAAGAGTATGAAAAAGTTTATGCCTAAAAGTACACACAGAAGAAGAGCAGGGGTAAGTAATGTTTTAATAATTAACTTTGGATGTATCCCAAGAGCAAAAAGAACAACTATTTCATTATCTGTTGAGAGTTTAAAGAGAGTAAGTGTTGCCGCTGCAAAAAATGATATAGGCAATGTAAAAAAGAGAACTTCTGGTAAAACAAAGAAGTAGAGCTTTGCCATCTCCCAAACACTTAGTTGAATCACCGCTGTATAGGTGGCTAGTTTTATCAAAAATATGATTGAAGCTATAGAAAATAGCGGAAAAAAAATTGATAAAAATAGTATGGATAAATTACTAATAATATATTTTTGAAGTCTATCCATGATTTAGTAGTTTGCCTCAATATACGCTAGAATCGGGCTGTCAAATATATAAACAATAAATGTTGCTAGAGCTAAAAATGGAACAAAAGGAACTCTTTGTTCTTCAGCAGAGCGACCTCTAACAGCCATCATCACAGGAAGAGCTAAGAGTGCAGATAAAAATATGGCAACCAGAGTAAGTTGTACCCCAAGAAGTGCCCCCATAGTTGCTGCAACCATTATATCCCCCTCTCCCATAGCTTCTATAAAAGGGTAGGTGTGATAATTTTTTGTCCAAGGTGTGATTGTTTTGCTAGCTTGTCTATGAGCTGAAGATGTTAAAAGGTAAGAGAGGGCAAATCTAAGGAGAGTAAATCCACCAGCAAAAAGTAGAGCATTTTGAAAGTTTAATAAAACACCATCGATACTCCACGCTCCAAAAATAGCAAAAACCAAAGCTAAAAGGTTTAATGAGTCGGGAACCATTTTGTATTTAAAATCAATCATAGAGAGAGCTAAAAGCATTAAAAAACTAAAAGCAATTAAAAATATAGGGAAGTTTATACTATATTTAGCAGCTAAAACGACAAATATAAGACCTGAGAGAAGCTCTATTATAGGATATTGAATTGAAATTTTAGAGTTACAAAATGAGCATTTTCCTCTTAAGCATAACCATGAAATTATGGGAATATTATGCCAGGGTTTAAGAGGAGTGTTACAGCTATAGCAGTGAGAAGGGGTAAATACTATACTCTCATCTTTAGGGATGCGTAAAATTACTACATTTATAAAAGAGCCTAAGAGGATTCCTAAAATAAAAGCAAGAAAAAGTTCTATCATTTTAAGCCTCCAAATCGACGCTCGATTTTTGTAAAGTTTTTTATTATTTTTTCTAAATCTGTTGTAGTAAAATCTGGCCAGAGGGTATCTACAAAAAATATCTCCGCATACGCTACTTGCCAAAGTAAAAAGTTTGAAAGTCTATGGTCGCCACCTGTTCGTATGAGTATGTCAACATTATGTTTGCAATCAAGCCCATTACTCAGCATCGCCTCTGTAATATTTTCATGAGATTTTTTTAGTTTATTGACAGCTCGAAGTAGTTCATCATGAGCACCATAGTTGAGTGCTAAACTTTGAACAAGACCATCGCAATCGGAAGTTTTTTCTTGCACATCCTTAATGGTTCTTTGAAGACTTTTGGAAAAAGCTCTAATATCGCCAATAGGCTCAAAGCGGATATTGTTTTTTATATAAGAAGAGAGCTCATTTTTAAGATGATTTTCTAATAGTTTCATCAAAAATTCAACTTCTAAGCGGGGTCTTTTCCAGTTTTCAGTAGAAAAAGCATAGAGTGTTAATCGCTCAATATCCTTGTGCTGGGCACAAAAAGTTGTGATGTTTTTAACTACTTTAGATCCTGCTTCATGCCCTTTAACCCTTTTTTTATTTTGTTGTTCAGCCCAGCGACCGTTTCCATCCATGATAATTGCTATATGTTGTGCTCTATTCATATGCTGACATCCAATATGGAGTTTGTGTTGGTATAGTAAAGTGGTTCAATATTTTCTCGTAGTCGTATCTCTAGGGTATGTGAAAAGTTTTTCATATCATTTTCCAAAAAGTTTTTTGTTGTGTCATATGCAACATTGAGTTGTACAGCAACATCGCCATTGTCGAGTGTTATGAGACCTGAAATGGGTCCAAGAACCTCTAGTGCTGCATAAAAATCTATGTATCTCTTTTTTATTTTCTTATTATATCTTTTTTTAAATTGTAAAATAGAAAAATAGTTGTGATAATTTAATGGAATTGTCATTGTTTGGTTATGAAGCGAGAGTAAAAGGGTAGATATATTTGAAAATTCCTCTTTTGTGCTAGCATTACTTAGATGTTCTAAAAGATTTTGTTTGAGCATAGAAGTTGGATTTTTAGCATTTAAAATAGTCTGTAGATCTTTAAGAGTGTACTCAAGATTATTGTTGTGTGTGTTTTGTAAAAATTGAGGTATTTTAACTAGGTTTGAGAGTGTGAGTGTGGAGTTTTTTGTATGGGAGAGTTGTGTCCAGTACTTGTCGCCACTAACTAAAGGTTTATCGCTTTGCGCTGTTAGTGTTTTATTATCTAGTAAAACAGTATATTTTCCATCACCCAATGACTTTAAAACATCCACTGAAGCGAGTTTTAAAAGTGCTGTAGCACTATTTGGATTAGTTGATAGTAGTTTTGCTAGCGCATTTATTTTGTTGATGGAAAAATTCATATATGCTTAGTTTAACTTTTGTGTATGATTTATAATATCAAAAGCTACACTTAATTTATCAGCTTCTTTAAGAGATTCAATACCATCAGGCGTTATAAATTCAATTTTATTTCTATCGCCTCCAAAGCTAGATGAGTCTTTTAAAATATTTAAACATACCGCATCTATATTTTTTGTATCTATCATCTTTGAAGCGTTGTGAATAGCATTTTCTTTATCCATCTCCGCTTTAAACCCAATAACACTAATCCCCTCTTTATCTATTGAATCCAATATGTCAATGTTTTTACAAAGAGCTAGTTCCCATGTATCACCTAAAACATCTTTTTTGAGTTTTCCATCTTGAGCATATTCTGGGATATAGTCACTTACTGCCGCTGCCATGAAAAGATAAGGTTTTTTTTGGATCACATGGATGTGTTCATCTCGCATAAGTGTAGCTTTGGAGAGTTTTCCTTTTTTAGCGATTCGCACGGAATCTATAAGGTACTCCATCATCTCTGCAGAATCTTCCACATCGAGTTTGTGTATATTTTTTGGTAACTCAGTCTCAAATCTGGTAGCTATCAGGTTAACATCCGCACCTTTGCAGTAAAGAGCTGTTGCAAGTGAAGAAGCCATCTTACCACTTGAATAATTAGAGATATAACGAACATCATCTATCTTCTCTATAGTACCACCACCTGTTACTATTACACGCCTATCTGCCCAAAAATTATCTTTTAGTAAGGCTCTAGCTGATTGCCAAAAGATATCCATAGGTTCAGCCATAGCACCATCACCCGTAGTCTTGCAAGCTAGCTCTTTTATCTGAGTATCTACAATCTCATAATTTGCAATCCCTAACATTTTTAGGTTTGCTTGTGTCATAGGGTTTTGGAGCATATTAGTGTTTGCTGAGGGTGCTAGAATTTTAAGTTTTGGATAAGCTAGGGCACATTGAAGTAGCATGTTATCTGCTATAGCATTTGCAAGTTTTGCTATAGTATTAGCAGTTGCTGGAGCTATCACAAACAGGTCCGCCCACTCGGTAGTTTTAATATGATTATGATCAGAGTGCCATGACTCATTCGTGTCATCGAGTATTTGATTTGAGCTAAGTGCCTCAAAACTAAGTGGAGTAACAAACTTTTTTGCTGCATCACTCATCACAACTTTGACCTCTGCACCAGCTTTGATAAAGAGCCTCACGAGCTCTAATGATTTATAGGCCGCAATTGAGCCAGTTACTCCAACGAGGATTTTTTTACCTTGTAGTAGATCTAATGAAATAAGCATATTAGGTTTCCTTTTATAATATTTTACTTTTATCTATTTTTATGTATTATAACTCGAATAGATGAAATTTATCTATTTACTTTTTTTAGTAGTTTGCTTATCTGTTTGTTCATTCATACAGTTGATTCCTTCAAAGGGGTGCAAATATTTTAAGAATTATAGCCGAGTGTAGATAAAATGATGGTTCAACATCTCATATGCTATAATGGCGTCTATATAAACTAAGGTATAAGCGTGCAAAACTCATCTACGAATACACAAAAATTCATCTTAAAATTTTTCCCAGAGATAATGATTAAAGGCTCTTCCGCAAAACGGCAAATGGTAGGGCAGCTCTACACAAACCTTATCACTATACTAGAACGAATAGATTCAGATATTAAAGTCAGAAAATTCTCTGATAAAATAGAGATACTCACACCTAAAAGTGTAATAACAGAAGTAAGACTGGCTCTTATGGAGACATCAGGGATAGAACAGGTACTTGAGGTTTTACAATTTGATGGTATGGACAGCATTGAAAAGATAAAGCATAAAGTTGGCGAGATAGTTCATGAGAGTATTAAGGGCAAAACTTTTGTTGTTAGAGTAAAGCGTACAGGAACACATAGTTTTAAGTCAACTGAGATAGAACAAACTGTAGGGGGCTATCTACTAGCACATACAGAAGCTAAAGGGGTTGACCTTCGTAATCCTGAGCTAACTATACAAATGGAGCTTATCGAGCAACAGCTTAATATCATCACTACAAAGTATAAAGGTTTAAGTGGATTTCCTATTGGAACACAAGGGGATATACTCTCTTTAATGTCTGGAGGGTTTGACTCAACAGTTGCTTCTTACTTGACTATGAAAAGAGGGATTAAAACTCACTTTGTATTTTTTAATCTTGGTGGTATGGCACATGAGATTGGTGTGAAGCAAGTAGCGCTTTACTTATGGGCTAAGTTTGGTTCATCTCATAGAGTGAAGTTTATCTCTGTACCCTTTGATGATGTTCTTAGTGAGATATTTCGCTCAACTGCACCCACATACATGGGAGTGACACTTAAACGCCTTATGCTTAGGGCATCTCAAAAAATAGCTAATGAACTTGAGATTGATGCACTACTTACAGGTGAGAGTGTTGCTCAGGTATCAAGCCAGACACTTAGAAATCTTGCTCTTATTGATAAAGCGAGTGATATGTTGATTTTGCGTCCTCTCTCAACTATGAATAAACCAGAAATTATCTCCATCGCAAACGATATAGGAACACGACACTTTGCAGAAAGTATGCCTGAATACTGTGGTGTAATATCGCAAAACCCAATTACACACGGCTCTTTTAAGCGCATGGAGAGGGAGGCTAAAAAGTTTAATTACGAGGTGCTAGATAAAGCCGTTGAAGATGCCGAACATATCTATGTAGATGAAATTGTAGATGATGTGAGTAATCTGGCTCCTATTGAAGTTATTAATGATGTATCAAGTGGTGATTTTGTGGTGATTGATATCCGTGGGGAAGATGAATGTATAGAAACTTCATGTGAAAGTATCAAGATACCATTTCATAAACTCAAAACAGAGTTTAATAAACTCCCCAAAGATAAAGAGTATTTACTTTATTGTGAAAAAGGTATCATGAGTCAATTACATGCACAATACCTACGCGATGCTAAAAAGAGTGAAAATGTTAGGGTGTATCGACCTTTATAAAGTTAAAATCCGTAGTATCTAGCTGCATTACAGCGGTATTCATACTTCCTACAAATTTAGTCTCTTTGTGGGGCAACATAACTCCTTTTACAGATTTGTATTCATCGTATTTGGTTAAAAACTCCATCTGTCTTGGTCCCATTTGAAGTCTGCCTATAGTTTTTTCAATAAACAGAGTTCTTTTTGAGACTATGTATTCTACTTTCATACCATCAATATCTAGCTCCAATATATACTGTTTTGAGTTTTGAGTCACGCTAAGGTTGCTTAGTTTGTTTTTAAGAACAAGTGGACTATAGAGCCGCATAAGTTGTAGTTTTACAGCGTTGATCATTGGACCTTGTATAGGTGTGACTTTGCCAGAAAATATTTTTTGAGCAGAGTTTTTGTTCAGGATTCTCACCTCTGTTCTATCAGGATAGATTATCTCAGTACGAAAGTAATCTGGCATAGATATTTCTCTATTATCGAACCCGCTACTATCTGAAAGCATAAACTCTATGCTCCACCTTTGTTTGTAGCTTAGAAGCTGTAAAAGGTTCTCTTCACCACCATAAGCATTTATCATCTTATCTATAATGACACCTTTGTCTAGCTCTTTTGCATCTACTATACCAAAGAGGAGAAGAGTTATTACAAGTGTTTTTAGAATTTGTTTCATTTTTACCTACCTAAATTAAAATTTTGTTGTGTTACTGAGGAAACTTTGTTGGGATGACAAGGTTCATCTCTTTGCCCTCTAAAGTTCTTAAAAAAGCAACGATTTGTTCTATCTCATCTATATTTAAGCCTCTGTCAATTATAAGCGGAGATAAATTTTGTGTATCTGGATATCTTCCACCGTTCCCACAAATAGCTGTCGCTTCATGTAGGGTTTTTACTGAGCCATCGTGGAAGTAAGGCCATGTTTTTGTGATGTCTCTAAGAGTTGGAGTCTTCATCTCTCCAGTTCCTCTGCTTATCCCTTTTCTGATGTGAATCCGCCCTTTGTCACTATCACCTAAGCCAAGGTTATGAAAGCTTCCATCTGTAAAGTTAAAGCCACTATGACAATCAGTGCAACGACCTTTAGATCTAAAAAGGGTGAATCCATCTTTTGCATCTTGTGAGATTGCATTTTTATCACCTTTGATATATCTATCAAAAGCTGATTCAGTGGAGAGAATTGTTCTCTCAAAAGAAGCAATAGCCTTTGCTAGGGTCTCTTTAGTGATTTGTGCATTAGGGTAAGCCTCTTTAAAAAGTTTAACATACCCATCTATTTTTTTCAGTTTTGGTATAAGCTTATTGAGTGGCATATTCATCTCAACTACATTTTCTATAGGGCCTAAAGCTTGCTCTTCTAAGGAGTTTGCCCTTCCATCCCAAAACTGATGTTCTTGATATGCTGTGTTTATAATGGTTGGTGAGTTTCTAGGTCCCTGAGCACCATTATGACCTATAGCCTTTGGCAGCGCATCACTCCAGCCCATCTCAGGGTCGTGACAAGTGGCACAAGATATGTTGTTTGCACTTGAGAGACGCACATCAAAGTATAAAAGCTTACCAAGTGCCACTCTTTTAGCTGTGAGTTGATTATCGTAGGGGGTGGGAACACTATTTGGCCTAAGCCATTGGGATGCCAGAGTATTGGCAAAAAGTGAACTTGTTGTAAGGAGAGCTAGCAGTAAGATTATTGTATTCATATTCAATCTTCAAGTTTTTTTTGTATTTTCAATGATTTTAAAAGATTATAACAAAATATTTATATAGATTTACTTGAGAGAATCTCTAAAAAGCCTTAATTAAGTCCTGAGTCAAAATAGCTCTAACATCCAAAAAAGAAGGTTTTTTCGATAAAAAGCTTTGCACAGTGCTAAAGTGTAATATTTTCACGAAAATCTCCAAATGGTTTTATTTTTTTCCAAAAAATTTATAATAAAAACCTTTGAGTGTTTTCATTTTCATTCTGCTTATAGCAAGAGAGCCTTTTTCAACTGTTCCACTAGTAACTGTGGTACAAGCAGCAATAATCACATCATCTTCAATCTTAACAGGTGCAATTAGCTGAGAGTCACTCCCTATGAAAACATTTTTGCCTATGATGGTTTTGTATTTTTTGATTCCATCATAGTTGCATGTAATCACACCTGCACCTATATTTGTCCCCTCATCAACTTGAGCATCCCCTATGTAGCTAAGGTGTCCCGCTTTTACACCTTTGAGTGTACTTTTTTTAATCTCAACAAAGTTTCCAACATGAGTATCTTCTAAGCATGAAGCAGGACGGAGGTGTGCGAGTGGTCCAACATCCGAGTTTTTCACTATAGAGTCTTCAATAACACTTCCAGATTTTATATGAGAGTCTTTGATTACAGTGTCTCCAGTTAAACGACATCCATTTTCAACTATACACTCACCCTCAAAAACTACACTCTCTTCTATGTAAGTAGTTTCAGGTAATTGCATAATTACACCAGCACTCATCCAAGCAGTTTTAATTCTGTTTTGCATGATTATTTCAGAGTCTGCGAGATCTTTTTTAGAATTAACCCCTTTAAAGTGCTCCTCATCCACTAAAAGAGGCACTATGCTTAGTCCATCCCCTCTAGCCATAGAAACAACATCCGTTAAGTAATACTCCTCTTGAGCATTATCGTTACTTAAAAGTGGAATATATTTTTCTATAACAGTTTTAGAAAATGCATAGATTCCAGCATTGACACTAGTCGTTTTAAGCTCATCAGATGAAGCGTCTTTTTGCTCAACTATTCGTTGCACTTGACCATCTTCAATAATAACACGACCATATCCATCAGGATTTTGTAAATCAAAAATAGACATGATGATGTCAGCATCTGTATCTAAAAAACCTTGCAAAGCTTCTGCAGTTATAAGTGGCATATCACCATTTAGAACTAAAACTTTTTCATTTTTTGGTGCAATGTTTTTCATTGCTCCACCAGTTCCAGGAAAGTTTTCTGCATCTTGTGTAACAAAAGTGATGTTGTCAAAAAAAGTACTTATCTGCTGAATAACTTCCTCTTTTTGGTGAGCAACAACAACACTTACATCGTTTGAAATCTCTAATGAAGCCTTAATGATGTGAAACAGCATAGGTTTTCCGCTAATACTATGAAGAACTTTTGCTTTAGGTGATTTCATACGGCTACCTTTTCCAGCAGCTAAAATAACTATACTTATTTTATTTTTATTCATTATTTCTCATTTTTGTGATTTTAGTAATGAAATTGTACTCTATTTCGCATATTAATGAAACAAAATATTAAAAAAATTCTTTTTTAATGTTTAGCATAATATTTTTTGTGGTATCATAAGCCTAATTATAATTTGTAAGGTTATTGGATGGATTTAGGAACGGTCATTGGTATAGTTTTGATTATGGCTCTTTTATTGGGAGCTATGTCAATGGGTGTTGGTGTTGGTGCATACATTGATATTCCATCTGTTTTAATCGTTGTTGGTGGTAGTATCGGTGCGTTGATGATCTCTTTTAAGCCATCACAGATGAAAAACTTTGTAAAAGTTTTTATGATTGCTGTCAAACCACCTCAAGAGGATTTGGGTGAGCTTATTAAAAAGCTAGTTGAGTTTGCTACAAAAGCAAGAAAAGATGGGATACTCGCTTTAGAGAGTGAAGTTAATTCTGAGCCAAATGAGTTTTTGAAAAAAGGTTTATCTATGGCTATTGATGGCAGTGAGCCTGATACAATTAGAGAACTTTTAGAGATAGAGATGGAGCAAACAAGTACTCGTCATAAGGTAAATGGTTCCATATTTAACAACTGGGCAGGACTTGCAGGGGCTATGGGTATGGTTGGTACGCTCATCGGTCTTGTTGCGATGCTTCTCAATATGGCAGATCCATCAGCGATTGGTCCATCAATGGCGGTTGCTTTACTTACAACAATGTATGGTGCTATTATTGGTAATGTATTTGGTACACCAATCTACAATATATTAACTATTAGAAATGATGAAGAGACACAAGTAAAGGAGATGATTTTAGCTGGAATTATGTCAATTCAATCAGGAGATGCTCCTAGGGTTTTAGAGGCAAAACTTCTAAGTTATTTAGCTCCAAATGAGCGTATAAGCCAATTTGATTAAAAATGGACATAATTAATGGCTAAGAAAAAATGTCCAGATTGTGAAGAGTGTCTCCCTGCTTGGCTAGCCGCTTTTGGAGATTTAATGTCTCTTCTTTTATGTTTTTTTGTTCTACTCCTCTCCATGTCAAGCATGGATACTAAAAAAGTATCTGAGGCAATTGGTTCACTCTCGGGTGCAATGAGTGTTTTAGAGGGTGGTACACAAACAGAAATCTCTAAAAAACGCTTACAAGAAGCAACTCCAATCGAAAATCAAGATGAAACAGTTGATATGGTAAACACGGTTTCTCAAGCAGTAATGGATGCAAATGAGATGATGGAAAAAGGTCATGGACCTACTATCTCTGTAGAGGAAGCTCAAGAGGGTTTTGTTATAAAACTACCAGCATCTCTACTTTTTAAATCAGGAAGTGCAACTATTGAAAGTGAGGATATTTTACTATTTTTAAAGCGGATTGCTTTGATAATTGAAGAACTTCCAAACAACATGGTTGTAAGCGTAAAAGGTCATACTGATAATCTTGGACCTGGAAAAACAAGCCCTTTTAAAGACAACTGGGAGCTTTCCTCTGCAAGGGCTATCTCTGTTTTAAAAGAACTTTTACTTGATGGTGTTGATCCTCATCGCATAAGTGCAGCTGGATATGCAGAGTTCTCTCCATTGGCGACAAATGCAACTAAAAGTGGGCGTGAAAAAAATCGTCGTGTAGAATTACACTTTTATGGTGAAAAATCTGATAATGTTGCTAAAGCAACAAGTTCCATACTCGACAAGGCGTCAGCTAAATAATGTTTAAGTTACTCATATTGGTTCTTGCCTTTGCCTCTGGCTTAGGTGCAGAAGCTGTCACTATCCCTACAATGAACTTTGAGCTTTCTGCTCCCAACACTCCTGAACAGCTTGTGAATTCACTCAATGTTTTAGTATTGCTTACGCTTCTTTTTTTAGCACCAAGTATGGTTCTTGTAATGACCACCTTTACTCGCTTTGTAATTGTGTTTGGTTTTTTAAGACAAGCACTTGGTACGCAACAAGTTCCACCAACTCAACTCTTAGTTATGCTTGCAATGATTTTGACATTTTATGTGATGGAACCTGTAGGAACAGAGGCATATGAGAGTGGAATTAAACCATATATAGCAGAAGAGATAGGCTATGAAGAGGCTTTTGATAAAACGACTCTCCCTTTTAAAAATTTCATGATTAGAAATACTAGAGAGAAGGATTTAGCTCTATTTTTTAGAATTAGAGAGATGGAAAATCCTGCAACTGTAGCGGATGTTCCACTCTCTATCATCATTCCAGCATTTGTTATTAGTGAGCTAAAAACAGCTTTTGAGATAGGCTTTTTGCTCTTTTTACCATTTTTGGTAATAGATATGGTTGTAGCATCTATACTTATGTCTATGGGTATGATGATGCTCCCACCAGTAATGATATCTTTACCGTTTAAGATACTTATCTTTGTGCTTATAGATGGCTGGAACTTGCTTATAGGTAACTTGATAGCATCAATAAAATAAATAGGATTGGTATTAAAATTGGAATGTAGATATTTTGGAGAGTGTGGCGCTTGTAAGCTTTACAGTGATGGGTATGAAACACAGTTAAATAATAAAGCAGAGTTAAATAAAGAAAGGTTTTTACCATTTTTTAGTGGTGAAATTTCACTTTTTAAATCTCCAGAATCACACTATCGTTCCCGTAGTGAGTTTAAAATTTGGCATGATGGTGATGAAATTTTTTATGCGATGAATCACACTGATGGAAAAGGCGTAGTTTTAATTGATGCTTGTCCTCAGGTAAATGAACATATAGCACTCTTAATGCCAAAACTTTTAAAAACCATAAAAGAAAATGATATAGATTTTAAACTCTTTGGTGCTGATTTTTTAAGCTCTAGTAATGGGGAGATAGTTGTTTCACTTCTCTACCATAGAAAACTAGATTCGGCTTGGCAGGAGGTAGCTCAAAATATCTCTTTAGAACTAGGTATCTATATAATAGGAAGAAGTCGCAAGCAAAAACTTGTTGTTGGACAAGACTATGTTACAGAGACTCTTTTAATTGATGGAGATGAGTATAAGTTCAAGCAGATAGAAAATAGCTTTACCCAACCAAATGCAAGAGTTAATGAGCAGATGGTATCGTGGGCTATGAATAAGCTCTCAGATATTGGTGGAGATTTGCTTGAGCTATATTGTGGGGCAGGAAATTTTACTATCCCTTTTGCAAAAAAGTTTGATAAGGTTTTAGCAACTGAGATTTCTAAGTCCTCTATCAATGCTGCAAAAGCAAATATGCTTTTGAATGATGTTGTAAATATAGAGTTTGTTCGGATGAGCGTAGAGGAGTTTGTTCAGGCTCTTGATGGTGTTCGAGAGTTTAGAAGAATGAGAGAAATTGATATAGATAGTTACACTTTACAAACTATTTTTGTTGATCCTCCTAGAAGTGGAATGGATAAAGCCTCTTGTGAGTTTGCTTCAAGACATAAAAATATTTTATATATCTCTTGTAACCCTCAAACTCTAGTAAGGGACTTAGAGATACTTTGTAAAACACATAGTGTTATTGATATGGCTCTGTTTGATCAGTTTCCATATACCCATCATGTTGAGATGGGCGTTATGCTTGTCAAAAAGGTGTAGTATGAGAGTTATACTTCTTTCGTTGATTTTAAGTGTATTTATATATGCAGATGAGATGCAAAGAATAGAGTCTATTGTAAATGATATTACAAAACTTAGAACTGATTATGAAGAGTGTAAAACAGAATTAAAATCTCAAGAAACAAAAAAAACAGCACCTAAAGTCTTTATTGATAAAACCAAAGAAATTACATGTAAAAATGAGAAAAATCAAATAAAAAAACTTAAAAATATTTTAATAAGCAAAGATAAAGAGATATTAAATTTGAAAAAAGAAATTAATAATTTTAAAAGTATTATAATTAAAAAATTTGATAATTCAAATAAATTTCCAAAATTAATGATGAAGCCAGAGTATCAAAAGGATAGTAAAAAAATAGAAAAATTTAAAGCAAAGTCATTTCATTTGAAAAAAGATTCCTATATATATGATGCAAGAGATGGAAGAAAATTAGATAAGTGGTATAAAAACACAACTTTTACATCTAATATAAAACATGGAAGATGGATAAAAATAACTGGATATTTTGTAGATAAAAAATGGCGTAAAGCTCAAAAAGAACTTTGGATTAAGCAAAACCATATAGTTCAAAAATAAAATTTAATATATACTATTCATATAATTATAAGTTATATAAGTGTATTATGAAAGTAGAAATAAATTATTTAAAGGAGTTTATTATGTGTATTCCTCATGGTGGTGTAGGTACAAAAGATAGTGGCTACATAGATGTTAAACCAAAAAAACATATAAAAAGAGTCTCTCAACAACAGTTTGAAAAGGGTGATCCTGATTTTATAGATGAAAGAATTTTTAAGAATAAACAGATAAATGAAAAAAAATCACTTTACAATCGTCTTTTTGGCAATTAATGATAGATAAACTACTTAAAACAGTATTTGGACATGATGGTTTTAGAGCTTTTCAAAAAGAAGCAGTAGATACCATTTTAAATAAAAAAGATTTGATTACCATTTTGCCAACTGGTGGTGGAAAATCACTTTGCTATCAACTTCCATCACTTGTCATGGATGGAGTTACAATTGTCATATCTCCACTTATTGCCCTTATGCAAGACCAAGTAACGGCACTCAAAAACAACTCCATAAAAGCAGAAATGATTAACTCTTCTTTAGATTTTGATGAGATACAAATGGTGATGTCAAAACTCAGAGCAGGGGAGATAAAACTTCTATATATCGCTCCAGAGAGACTGAGTGCAAATGGTTTTGTAGATTTATTAAGAGAGTTAAATATCAACTTCTTTGTGATTGATGAAGCCCATTGTGTGAGTGAATGGGGGCATGAGTTTCGTGCTGATTATAGAAATTTAAACAGATTAAAGCAACTTTTCCCAGATGTAAGTATTGCTGCATTTACAGCAACTGCTACACATAAAGTTCAAGAGGATATTGTAAAAACACTCAATCTCAATAATCCTACTCAATTAAGAGGAAAAACAAAACGAGACAACATCACTATATCTACAAAAAAAAGACTAGGTAATGGACGCAATCAACTTCTGGAATTTTTACAAAAACATAAAAACAATTGCGGTATAGTTTATGCCTTTAGCAGAAAAGATGTTGATAGTACAGCAGAGTTTTTAAAAAAATGTGGCTTAAAAGTTGGAGCTTATCATGCTGGTCTTAGTAGTGAGATTAGAGATGGTATTTATAAAGATTTTGTGTATGAAAGGTTAGATATTGTAGTTGCAACCATAGCATTTGGCATGGGTATTGACAAGAGTAACATCCGTTTTGTTGTTCATATGAGTATGCCTAAAACTATGGAGAATTATTATCAAGAGATAGGTCGAGCAGGGCGAGATGGTCTGGATGCTGAGACACTTTTACTCTATACAAAAGCAGATGAAGTTCAAAGACGGATGTTAATTGATGATATCCCAAATAACGAGTATAAAGACCTATTGTATAATAAGCTCAATAAGATGTATAGCTATTCTAACTCATCTGAATGTAGGCATAAGATGATTGCTAATTATTTTGATGATGAATTGGATGCTTGTGGTGATATTTGCGACAATTGCCAAAAAGGTGAAGTGCAAAAAGTGGATGTAACTCTTGATGCTATGAAACTTCTTTCTGCTTTTTATAGGTGTGAACAGAAGTTTGGGCTCATCCATGTTGTGGATGTGCTAAGAGGTTCAAAGAGTCAAAAGGTTTTACAGTTTAATCATGATAAACTCTCAGTGTATGGAATTGGGGCTGATAAAAGTAAAAATGAGTGGAGTGCAATAGCCGATAGACTTTTTGAAGTGGATGCTTTGGAGATAGGTGAGCATAGAGCTATAAAAATAAAAGCATTTGGATTTGAGATACTTCAAAAAAAAGCAAGTGTTGAGATTGATATAGACAAGTTAGGCGTGAAAACAAAAGAGAGTTCAATAGAGAATAAAAAAATAGTAAATGATCAAGTGTTTGAAAAATTCAGAGCACTAAGGTTAGATATTTCGACAAAATCAGAGGTTCCAGCTTATGTAGTGTTTTCAGACAAAGTTCTCTTAGAATTTTCCAAAAAACTTCCACAGACTAAAGGTGAAATGCTGAGTATAGATGGGGTTGGAGAGGTTAAATTTGAAAAATATGGAGAGGTGTTTTTAGAACTTTGCCACGAATTGAAAGCAAAAGAAAAATCACAAGAAAAACAACTGAAACCACTTTCTAAAACTTATCTCGAAACATTGGCTTTAATTAAAAGTGAGCATAATATAGAAGATATTGTAAGTATAAGAGAACTACAGACCAATACCATTTTAGGTCATATAATACTTTTACATGAGCATAAAGAGATTAGTGATGACGAGAAAAATGATTTGATACAAAGTATAAGAGAAGAGTTCCATCCAGATATAAAAGAGTGGTGTGAAAAAGGGCTTAAAATATCCGACATCCAAGAGTTAAGGCAACAACTTGCTATTTATGAGAATTTATTTCTGAAATAACAGACTAAAAAGTCTGCTATTGTCCACCCCAAGGCATCTCATCTTCAACCCATCCGTTGATGAAGCCATCTTCAAGATTGTAAGCTACAATACCCTCACTCGCTAGCATATTAGCGGCTGCTTTTGAGCGTGGGCCACTTCTACACACCAGAACTACGCTATCTACACCTTGCATTTTCATAGCTTGCATAACTTCACTTACAAAGTTTTTATTTTGAAGCTCTTTTGCATTATAGAGCTTCATCGCTGATTTATGGTCTTTTACTTTAGAGTTTTTTATCTCATAAGCAGCACTTTTTACACGAGTCTCAATTGATTTTGGGTCATAGCTCCAGTAATAGGCAGGGATGTTGATAAACCCTTCACCATGACCGACATAGATATACTCTAAAGATGTTCTAACATCCACAATGATAGTTTTGCCCTCTTTTTGCATCTCGTAAGCCTCCTCGGCACTTAAATCTGCTTCGTAGGAATCTGCAAAAGATAGAGAAAAAAGTGTTATGATAGTCAATAATAGTTTCATTGGTATATTCCTTTTTTTTGATACTAATGTGATTATATCTTTTGTAAATTAAGATAACTTAAAAAATGATATAATGGCGAAAATTTCTAAAAGATATGGCATGAAAAAGATTTTAATTATTAGTGATGGGGATGCTGGCGAGCATTTCATCAGAAGAGTCCTTGAGACTTACAGTACCGAAAATATTTACTATGTTGTTCAGACAAAAGCGAAAGAGTATGAGGATTTTAATCCTGCTCGTTTTAAATTTTATGAGTTTGATCCAACAAGTTTATATAAGCTCTCAAATCTGCTTAAGATGGAGTTTGTCCAAGTATTTGTTGCCATGGAAAATTTAATTGATGTTGAGAACACCATTAAAAACATACGAACTATGAAAAAGCAACTTCGTGTCATAGTGCTCAATAAATGGCATATGCAAAATGAAGATCCTAACCTTGTGCTGATAAACTCAAATGAACTTTTAGCATCGAGACTTTTAGACTATATGCCAAATGTTCCCGTTATCGCACAAAATGTTGGGATAGGCGAGGGTGAAATTATGGAAGTTCTTGTTCCATTTGGAAGCTCTTTTGTGTATCGCCACATTGGTGTAATTGAGCAGAAAAATTGGCGTATAGTTGCTATTTACAGAAATAGAAAACTCATAATGCCTTCTCGAAGAAGAATGATTCAGCCAAATGATTTACTTGTTTTAGTGGGTGAACCAGCAGTTTTAAAGTCTGTATATCGTGCAATTAAGAGAGAACTTGGACAGTTCCCAGAACCCTTTGGCTCAAACCTCTACCTTTATATAGATATGAATCTCATAAATCCTTTAACCATAGAAGAGTTAGTAAGAAGAGCTGTCTTCGCACATAAAAAATTCAAGCATAACCTAATAATAAAAATTGTAAATCCTGGTAATATCTCTATAATCAGGTATATAAAAGAGTTTAGAAGTGATAATGTAGTTGTAGATATAGAGTATGATAATGTTAACTTACAAAATGCTTTTCATGATGATATAAAAACATATCATATAGGACTTGTGATAGTTTCTAAGGAGATATTTGCAAATTATACGATGAGAAATACCCTTTTTGAATCTCATGTGCCTGTACTGAAAATATCTGATAAATCCTTTAGTTCTTTAAAAGATGCTGTTTTAGTTTTAACAGATAACCGTGATTTAGAGAAAATTTCTTCCACTATATTTGATATATCTGAGCAGATGAGTTTTAATATAGAGATCCACAACTATATGAGTGAACATCAAGAGGAAAAAGAGCAGGTGATTGAGCACTATAATAATCTCTCAACTATTTTTACAAAAACTATAAAAGTGATAGAAGATGTTGATAACCCTATGCGAACACTAAGACAAAAAGATAACTTTATTCAAATCTTGCCTTTTACAAATAAATTGACTACAAGGCGAATTTTTTCTCTCCTTTCAACAGATAGTGAGAGACTGTATCATAAACTTGATGATTATCATCAGATTTTTATACCAGTACAATTATAAAAGTTCTCTAAATTCAATAAATATGATATGTAAAAATTCTAAATAGAATAATGTAAAGAAAAAAGGTAAAAAATGTTAGAGCTATTTAAACAAGAGAAAAGTTTTTTAACAAGAGCTAAGGAAAAAAGCTCACTAAAGTATGTTATTGAGTTTGATGATGTGGGTGCTTATATCGAGGTTTGTGATTCTAAACTTAAGCTTATAAAAGAGATTGATTATAGGGTTTATAATGGAATAGACAGAGAGATTTTACAACTTTTAGAAGATTCTAGTGAGAGGGATTTTTTTACTGTGAGTTGGGAGAGTGAAGAGAATCATATATATCTCGACAAACATCCACGCCTTGTTGAGCTTTTAAGACAAAATGGTAAGATTTTTAATCTCTCTGGGGATGAAATATCTTTTAGTGAGGGTATTTCTAAAGTTGAGTTAGAGATAGTACAAGATTTGGAAAATAAGGGCAAATTTAAAACATCTTTGCAAGTTGATTCCCATACAGCCTTTAGATTTATAACTGCAAACTATGTGCTACTGCAAGAGAGAATTGTTCAAGTAAACGATATTGGTGAAAATTTCAATAAACTAGTCACTTTTAACACAAGCATAGAAAAAGAGAAGCTAGAAGAGTACCTAACAATTCTTTTTACATACTTTGAAAATATAGAGATAAAATATGATAATTATGAAGTTGATTTTAAAGATGAAAAAAGGCTGATAAAACCAGCGGTGATATTTGAGAAAATAACATCAGATAATGAGTTGGTTTTAAGAACATCTGCAACAGTTGGAAAGTTAAGTCCTGAGTTTTTTAACGATTTTAATATCTCTAAAATAGTGCTTATAAATGAGTTGGAATCTAGTATTTCTGTATTTGAATGTGATTTTAGCGATGTTTTTGAGATATATGGAACTATTTTTTCTAAACTTAATTCGCTTAAGAGAACTCTGAAAGGTACAAGCTTTAGTGAGGAGGATGGGCTTTTTATCATAGATGAGGAGTTAAGTCGTGAGTATATACTTAAAAATCTTCAAAACATCATAGCAAAAGCTGAGCTCTTTGGTAGTGAAAAATTAAAATCATACAAGTACAACACAAGCTCACCAACTCTCAATGTGGTCTTTAAAGATAAGATAGATTTTCTTGATAGTGGTGATGTAAGTGTAGATATTGGTGAGGATAATTTTAATGTTTTTGATATGATAAATCTTTACAAAAAACACTCTTACATCCCACTAAGTAACGGTGAAAAAGCGATAGTTGATAAGTCATACATCTCAAAGTTAGAGAGAATATTTAAAAAAGATGGTAAAAAAATCAAAGTATCGTTTTTTGATTTGCCTGAGATAGAGGATTTGATTCATAAAAAAGAGCAAAAAGTTTTTAAAAATTCCAGAAAATTTTATGAGGGGTTTAACTCTTTAAAAACATCAAAAACTAGGATGCCAAAGCTTAAAGATGTTGTGATGAGGGATTATCAAAAAGAGGGTGTGAGATGGCTAAAATATCTCTATGATAACAAATTTGGTGGATGTTTAGCTGATGATATGGGGCTTGGTAAAACACTTCAAGCTATCTCTCTTTTGTCATTTATCTATCCTAAATCAAAAACTCCATCTTTAGTTGTTATGCCAAAGTCTCTTCTCTCAAACTGGCAAAATGAGCTAGAGAAATTTAATCCAAACCTATCTTTTTATATCTACTATGGTGCAAATAGAGAGATACAAGAGTTTAAAAAAAACAATGTTATTTTAACAACTTACGCACTTGTAAGAAATGATATAGAAAAATTTAGAGATATAAAGTTTGATACTATCATCTTAGATGAATCTCAAAATATTAAAAATGTAGATTCAAAAATCTCTAAGGCTGTGATGCTTTTAGAATCTAGCCATAAATTTGCATTGAGTGGAACACCTATAGAGAACTCACTTTTTGAACTCTACTCACTTTTTAGGTTTATAAATGGTGGACTCTTCTCAACTCTAGCTGATTTTAAAAGAGACTATGCAGTACCGATTCAAGGTGATGCAAATGAGGATGTTGCAAAAATCTTAAAAGCAAAAATATCTCCATTTCTACTAAGACGACTCAAAAAAGATGTTTTAAAAGATTTACCAGCAAAACAAGAGCAGGTGATTTATGTAGATATGGATGAGAATCATAAAAAGTTCTATAATCAAAAAAGAGATTATTACAAACAGGTATTAGAGCAACAAATCTCTATGAATGGGATTGATAAATCAAAGTTTATGATTTTACAAGCTTTTAATGACTTAAGACAAATCGCATCCGCTCCAGAGCTAAAGAGTGAGGAGCAGATAGTATCTTCAAAGATAGAATCTCTTTTTGAGATGCTTGAAGATATAGTTTTAAACAACCATAAAGTTCTTATCTTTGCAAACTTTTTAGGCTCACTAGATTTGATAAGTCAAAAAGCACAGTCTAAAGGGTATGAGCATCTTTTGATGACTGGAAGTACACGAAATCGTCAAGAGTTAGTAGATAAATTTCAAAATGACAAAAGTATAAAACTCTTTTTAATGACACTTAAAGTTGGTGGAGTTGGACTCAACTTAACAGAGGCTGATTATGTCTTTATATTTGACCCATGGTGGAACAAATCTGCTGAAAATCAAGCCATTGATAGATGCCATAGAATGGGGCAGAAAAATAGAGTGTTTTCGTACAAGATGATTACTAAAGGGACCATAGAGGAGAAAATCTTAGAGCTTCAAACTCAAAAGCAAGATATGACAGATATGATAATTAGTGGTGAAGATGGTGGGCTAAAACAGCTTAGCAGTGCAGATTTAGAGTATATACTGGGGTAGACGATATGAGATTTTTAATTTATGATAACAAAAAGTTACAAGAGATTGTTGGGGCTTGTACATATCAAGAGCTACTTAGGTTTACAAAATTTATAAACGATGTAGCACCTGGAAGACTAAATATAACCAAGATAAATTCTACTAAAAAAACAGCACTAGTTAACTATCTTGTAGAGCTTTTAATGCAAGAGAAAAATGTTTTAAATATTGCTCAAAAGCTAATCAGTACAGAGGTTTCTAGCTTTTTATATATGAATATAGTTTGGAATAATATGGCTATGCAAACAAGCGAAATAGAAGATATGTTTCATCTAAACCTTGCTACCCCATCTGGAAGCAGATATGGAACCAATGAGGAGTATTTGGGTGGAGTCTTAGCTTTAATAGTTCGAGTTACTAGAGTAAGTGGAGGGTTTTATTATGGGGATAGTATGGATATTTTGTCTATGAGTAGTAGTTTTTTTCCTCTTTTAAAAGTTCTTTTACCTATTCCAGATGATTTTGATTTAGAAAAAGTTGAGCATCCAAACAAGACAGACTACAGTTATACAAACGAAGAGAATGTGTTTAGCTTCATAAGTGTAGCCTCAGATATGCTAAAGAGTAATCTAGTTGAGTTTGGAAAAACCGGTGAAAAACCCCTTGCAAAATCTTTAAATATCTTAAAGGCATCCACAGGGATAAATGAGTTTTATAGTGAGAAAAAGATAGATTCACTGGCTACAGATATGTTGACAAGAAGTTTTTCATACTATTACTGGGCAGCTAAAAAGTTTAAGCCTACAGAACTTGAGTCTTTGAAAGATTTTATAATGGATAAGTTTGAAGATAAGTATTACTTTTTTATAACAAGAGTACTACTCACACACCTAAAAAAAGTAAGATTTGATCACCATTATACAAGAGAATTGGGTCTTTTTAATGCACTCAACTCAATTGTGCAAGATTTGCCAAAAGATTCATGGGTAAGTATGGAAAATATACTAAAATACTCAAGCTATAGAGAGTTAAAATTTCATTTAGAGTATAAGGGTAAAACTGATAACTATATTTTTGAGAGTGAAGCTGGTGATTACACTTGTGATACTAACTATACGGCACTGTTTTTTGAGCCAGTTTTAAGGGGTGGATTTTTTTATCTGGCATCTTTAGGGCTTTTTGAACTTATGTATGACAAACCTAAAAGTAACTACAATATAAAAGCAAAAGACAAAGAGTACATCTCTGTTTGGGATGGGCTAAAATATGTAAAAATAACTGAACTTGGAAAATATATTTTTGGTTTTTCTAAAAAGTACGAGCAAAAAACCATACAAAAGAGTAGACAAAATTTAAAGTTTGATGAGTATAAGCCTATCATAACTATAGATTCCAAAGATACTATTTCGCAGGCAAAGCTAGAGCCATTTACTGAAACCTATGCTCCAAACAGATATATACTGAGTTATGCTAAAATATTTAAAGATTGTAAAAGCACAAAAGCCTTAGAGCTTAAGATAGAGAGCTTTTACAAACAGATAGAGAAAAACCCACCACAAGTTTTTAAAGATTTCTTTGATGAGATCAAGGCAAATCAAAATCTATTAAAAAGAGATTTAAAGCAAGTTGTGATAGAGTTGACAAATAATAAAAAACTTTTAAATCTTTTTATGAAAAATAAAAAAATACAAGAGTTGGTGATAAAAGCTCAGGGTTACAGAGTGATAGTTTTAAAAGAAAATATACCAAAACTTACTAAAATCGTTAAAGATAATGGCTTTTTTGTTGAGTTTTAGATAAGAGATAAAATGGCAATCAATAAAAATATAATTGACATAATTCAGGTGCAGAACTCTTGTAGGGAGGTGATGCAAGAGTTATATAATTATGAATCTAGATCTAGTGATGCGATTAGGGATAGCTACGCAAATGCTAAACTTGATGATGCCATTGCTTTTGAAATAATTGAGTACGATGATTTTAATGAAGAGTTTAGTTTATCTCCCGATACAGAGGAGTATTTTAAAACAAGATTAGGTCAAAGTGGTGAGACAAATATAGGTCTAGTGGATGATAAGCTTTCTAAGTTGCAAGTGCATTTAAACTTTTACAACAAAAGGTTAAAGAGCCGAGAATCGGTCGATAAAGAGTTGAAGTCAATCTATAAAATACTTTCTCAAATCCCTTCTCTTTTGAAGTATAATCTGTATGCCATAACCTCAAGTTCTATTTTTGCTTTTAAAAGTGAGCCAAATTTCGATATAAAAATGGATAAGTTAAAAATATGTCAAGATGAAATATCTCAACTTATAGATGCTTCACAAAGTATAGATAATTTTTTACAAATTCATTACAATTTTTTTAAAGCGATGAAAAATCCTAAAATAAGTTCTATGATTTTAAAATTAAAAAATAACTCAATTAAGCTTGAAAAATCATTTATCCAACTTTTTGATGATATTAGAAATTTTATAAATCAAAGTATAAAAGATGGTGAGTTTATAAAAAAACTTCAAACTCTAAAAGAGTTGAAAGATGAACACAAACTTATGCTCAATACAAATATACAAGAGCTTGCTAAAGATAAATCACCAGTTTTAAAAAGTACTAAAATCAGAAAGATTCATCCTTATGATAAGATTTTAGACTATATTGAGACAATTAGAAAAATAATAGATTCAAGAGAGATAGAGCTAAATGAGACAATGTCGGAGAGTGCTTTAGAGTATGATATAGATGAGATAGTTCAAATAGAGAGAAAATTATATAATTACCAAAAACTAAATGATGATTTCTTATCTCAAGATGAAAATTTAGTGTCATTTTTGTTGAGCAGTGATATTGATAAAGATAGATTATTGGGCGTATTTGTTAGAATGTTGAAAAATTATTCACTTAAGTATGAGTTAGATGATGAAATATTTATAAAAATAGATGATAGAAAATATATAGAGGTAAAAAGATGCTTATAAATGTAGATGAGTTAGTGCCACAACATATAGAGAAGATTTATCAGATTATAATTAAGGGTGGGTACATAAATGAAAACAGCTCAAAAAATGGTAACTCAGAACTTTATGATGCCATAGTAAGTAAAGAGAGTGAACTTAGAGCTTACTTTAGACCTTTAGGCTACGCTCTTAAAAGAAGGGAAGGGTATTACTATTTTGCACGAAATGATGCTTCTGATGGAGAGGCGGCGCTTGAGCAGATTGTAGATTATATTGAAATTGCTAATTTTTTTAAAACTCTTGATTCTAACTTTAGTGTTGGGTATAGATTTAGTCTTACATCGATGGAGCAGCAGCTAAATAGTAACCTTGAGTTGCAAAATTTATCACTAAAGATGAAGGGTATTAAAGCAGATGATAACAGAGAATTTATTCAAAAAATAGTGGATAGATTAAGAAAAGATGGATTTGTAGAGGAGCAAAATAGTGCTAATGGTGAATTTATAGTTTTAAACTCTTATGAGTATATAGAGACATTTTTGGGTGAGGTAGAAGTTTATGAGTAGAGATGGATTGAAAAAACTATATCTTATTAAGAGTGCTGGTTTTGAGTTTTCTGAGATTGACTTAACAAAAAATACTCTACTTCTTGGTGAGAGTGGTGTAGGAAAAACTACTATCATGAGAGCTGTGTTGTTTTTTTACACTATGGATTATTCAGATACAGTTTTAAACTTAACATCTGATACTAAAAAGTCTTTTAATGATTGGTACTTTAAAGAGCATAATTCACATCTAGTGTATGAATATACAAAAGGTGAGAGTAGATTTTTATTTGTAGTTAGTAAGAGTGCAAAACTACACTATACATTTATAGATATTACAAACTGTAGTTTGGGTGTAAAAGAGCTTTTTATAGATGCAAACATGCCTCTGAGTTTAGAAAAAATGAATGAAAAAATTCAAAAAGAAAATCTACCAAACCACTCTACGACTATAAAAGAGCGATATATAAATACATTTCATAGGAGAGATACTAGCAATAAAAAAATAAAACAAGAATCAGTAGTAGATTTTTCACTTTTTGAGAGGATAAACCTTACGAGTGAATTTGCTAAAACTTTATCAAATATTTTTATAAGCTCTAAAGTAAATTCAAGCAGTATTAAAAAAAGCATAGTATCTTTGATAGAAAATTCTAATGCTAAAATAGATTTACATGAGATAAAGGTTAACCTTGATGAGTATGTGTCACATAAAGATGAAATTGAAAAGTTTGAAAAGAAAATACCAACCATAGAGAAATTATCGCAAAAATTTAATGAGTACAGTGGCAATAAAAAAGAGTTTAAACAAAGGTCAAATGAGTTACATGCTCTAAATAGTAAAACCACTCTAAGGTTGCAAGAGATAGTTACTGAGATAGATTCTATTGAGGATGAAAAAGAGAAATTAAAAATAAGTTATGGAGTCAAAATTACGACTATTGATGAAAAAATAGAGATAAATACTAAAGAGATTAATATACAAGAAAATTATTTAAAAGACTTAAAGCTTAAAGATAGAGAGTATAAAGAGATAAATATAGATTTAATGGTAAATGAGTATCAACAAGAACAAAGTTATATAAACTCACTTCAAGATTATAGAGATAGATATGAGGCTTTGACATCAGAGTCTAAAAACTTAACACTACAGTACAAGAATATACAAGAGAGACATTACAAAGATAGAGATGATGAGATATTAAAACTCAAAAATGAAAATTTAGAGACTAGTAAGAAAATAAACGATGAGAAAAATATTCTCATAGAGGGAAAAGAGAGAAAAATAAAAGAAAAAACTCAAAGATATATAGATGAAAAAGATAGTCTTGAGCTTAATCTAAAAGAGCAAGAGGCAAGATTTAACGAAATAGATATTGAGCTTGCAAGGATAGAGTTTTTTCAATTTAATAAAGATGAGATAGGCAGATATGAGGATGAGATTAAAAAGTATGATGAAGCTTTAGTTGGAGTTAGTATATCTACAAACAACAACAATATAGAGATAAAAGAGGTTGAAAAAGAGATAAAAGAGATAGCCAAAGAGCTAATAAACTCTCGTGCTAAATTAGATTCTGAGCTAAAAGAACAGAAGGAAAAATTATTTGCAAAAAAAGAGATGCTTGAGAAAAAGCTTGACTTTGAAAAAGATAATTTATACGGGTATTTAAATAAAAACAGTGTAAAAAACAGAGAAAAAATTGTGACCTATCTAAAAGATGAGATTCTTTTCTCAGATAAAACCTTTAATATAAAAGATACTACAGATGTGGATTCACTCTTTGGTATAAAGATTGAGTTTGATAAAGAGTTTGAAAATGAGTATGAGTACTCAAAGTTAATGAGTTCTCTTAAACTTGTAAAAGAGAGCATAAAGAATCTTAACAAAGAAGCTATAAGAAAAAAACAAACCTTAGAAGATGAAGCATCTAAAAACACAAAACTAAAAGATAAGCTAAGAGCAACTCTATACTTACAAAAAACAGCTTTAGAGGAGAAGAAAAAAAGTTATTTAAAAAATATAAGTTTAGCAAAACTAAACCTTGATAATGAGAAGCAAACCGCATCCAAAGATAAGATAAATAAAATAACTGAGCTTCAAAAACAGCGTTTATATTGCAAAGGGAAAAAAGAGGAGTTCGGTTCTAAAATTGATAAGCTAAAAATAGAGATAGAATCTGTGAGTAAAGCTATCAGCGATGATGTTGAGAGTGCAATATTTGATTTTAAAGAGCAACTAAAAGAGCTGAAGATATCTTTAGTGAGCAAGATAGAAGATGTTAAATTTGAGTATGCTAAAAAGCAAGAAGCTACACAAGCAGAGCTTTTAGAAGCACTTAAAAGCAGTGGCATTGATGAAACGTTGCTTTTAACTATTTCACAAAAGATAAAAGTGTTCAGTGCTAAGCTAAAGAGTATAGATAAAAACAAAACAATGGTGATGGTTTATCTATTTGAATATAAAGATAAAATAAAAACAATCCCATTTCTAGAGGAAAAATTTCAAAGTGATAGTAGATATTTAAGTGATTTAAAACATAGAAGAGTAGAGATTCAAAAAGATAATGAACTTAAAGTCTTAGAGCTAGAAAATAAAAAACAAAGTTTTCAAAGTGGTAAATCTGAAATAAACAGCTTTATACAAAATTACAAACAAAAAATACAAAATCATCCAATAGAAAAAAAGATAAAAGAGAGTTTGACACTAAATGCTTATCTATTAGATGATGATGTGAAAATTACACCCTTGGTGGTTGATGAGATAATTAAAACCTATGACGATATAAAATCAGCACAAGAGTCTATAGAATCATCTGTTTTAAAAATTATTCAAAATATAAAACATGACAATATTTTTAAGATAGAGATACCAAACGATTTTGTAACAAATAGTTCCTATCTTAAAACCGCTAAGGAGTTGATAGAGTACATCTCTAATGACAAATTATCTCTATTTAAAGATGTCTCATTAGAGAAATTTAAAAGCAATATAAATTATATTAAAAAACAGCTTGATCTTTTTGAAGATGCTCTTTTAGATATAGAGGGTGAGGTGAAAAATTTAAGAAATGGTATAAAAAAAGCTATTGGCTCATTTAAGGTTATTGATGATATTGACATAAGGTTTCAAGATGCAAATAGCAATATATTTAATACCCTAAAATCACTTGCTCTCTTTTATGATAATAATAATGATAAATTTTTAAGTGGACTATTTGATTCACTTAGTGATGATAAAATATCTCAAAGAGCAAGAGAAGAGCTAAGGGAAAAAATCGTTGATTTAGTGAAATTACTCAATGTTTCAAAGGAGTATTTAGAGCTTGAAAATGGCTTTGTTTTGGAGTTTAAAGCTATAGAGAGAGGGAATGATTTGAAGTGGAGACAAACATTAAACGACATTGGTTCAACAGGAACATCTACTTTAGTTAAAAGTATCATTAATATATCTATGCTTAAGATGGTTAGTAAAAATATTGTAAAAAACAGTGAAATTGTTACCCATTGTATTTTAGATGAGATAGGTACTATATCAACCCAATATTTTAAAGAGTTGAAAGATTTTGTAAATGATAATGGATTTGTTTTCTTAAATGGTATGCCAACTGAAGATGATATGCTAATGTCAATGTACCCAAGCATTTATGTTGGGCAAAACTTTGGAAAGTACTCAAAAATGATACTTGCAAGTAAAATGGAAATATAATATATGAAGATAAATAAGAAAGATTTTTTGAATATAAAAACCTTGTTGGAGGTTGGAACTATTACAGAGGGTAAATTCTCAAATAAAGAGATAGTTGAGAAGCTAAAATTAAATAACTCTATCAAAAGTGGCAAAAAAACTCCAAAAGTTAGATATATTGAGTTGGTAAACAGAGAAAATATTTTTATATTTTTAAAAAATTATAATTATAATATAAGCTCCGCGGAGGATATTGATACATATATCAAAGAGATACTTGATAGTAATGCCTCAAGAGATATCATACAAAAACGACACAACAGCTCTAAGGCAAAAGATTCTAAAAGCTTAAAAGGCTTGTATATCTCATCACTACAAGAGATAGATATAAAATTTAATGGTGAAACTGTAACTATAGCACCTAATGATGGGCTAGGCTATTTTTTATTTCACACACAAAAAGTTGAAGTTTTTAAAGATACTATTGTGGTTGGTATTGAGAATTATCAGGTGGTTTGGTTTGCTAAGAAGTATAAACAATTTTTTGAGAGCGTTAATGTTTTATTTGTAATGATAAATCCCTATATGTTAGAGTGGATAAGTGACTTAGAAAATGAGTATATCCATTTTGGTGATTATGATTTAGCAGGTATAAATATCTATCTAAATAAAATTATCCCTAGACTAAATAAATCTAAAAAATACTCAATGTTTATACCTAAAAATATTGAGCAGTTAATAAAAAATCATGGTGATATAGAGCTGTATGAAAAACAGACAAGATATAAAGATTTGCTTGTGAACGATAGAAAAATTAATGATTTAAAAAAAATTATTATAAAATACAAAAAAGCGATTGAGCAAGAGGGGTTATACTTACTATGAAAATAAGAGGATTAAAAAGATGAACAAAAAAGATATAGAGAAATTTGATAAATTGCTACAAGGTAAAAGTGCTGCTGGGTTTAATACCTTTGATGAGATAGGTGACATCATAGTTGATTTGATTAAGATAGAAGTAGATACAAATCAAAATAGATTGCTAGAGAAAATCACTCAAAATATTGAGTTTAACTCGGTTGATGAAGTAAACGATTTTTTAGGTAAATATTTTAATTTTCACAATAGTTTGATAATGGAGTTTGACAGACTCCATACAATAGAAAATGATGATTTGTTTGATAAAGAGATAGAAAAATTTGTAAAAAATATTTTGCATATTCTAAACAAAGAAGAGTTACAAGAGGTGCTTTTAGGTTTTATATTTAAACTTGTTACGACTGTTATGGATGAATATTCCATAGAACTTTTGGATTATGAAGATGGTGAAGAGCATCTAAAGCATTTAACTAAGGTATTTGGTGATGAAGATATAGCTTTTTTATATATAGGTGTAAATGTGGTTGCGACATATTTAAGTAAGCAAAAAAATATCAAATATGATGAGCTGATTGATATGAGTAAATCTGTTTTTATTTTTTGTTTGGCGATGAATAGTCTAAGAAAAGAGAATTTTTCAAATATTCAAAATCAACAAAATAGTTTCGATAATTCTGCAAACTCTGTAGCTTATAATGTAGGTAGAAATGACCCGTGCCCATGTGGAAGTGGTAGAAAATATAAAAAGTGCTGTTTAAATAAAAATAGACCTACAGTTTCACAAAAAATAGATTTTGAAGAACCTCAAGATATATTGCCAGCACTTAGCAAAAAAGAGCTCCATGAGCTTTATACTATATGGTCAAGGTTTTTAAACTTTGTAAGTAAAGCGTTCGCAGGAGCGGCACAAGAGAAATATATGAAAATATACGATAAAAACTCTGAGGGTGAATACTTTTTAACCGATGATGCTATAGGTGAAAAAAGACACTACTTAACCATAAGAAATTTTTTAAATGAGTACTTTTTTATGCTTCTCGATCACTTTATAGATGACAACAGAGTGAGTCAAAAAAATATAGATATTTTATATGATATAAGAGATACATATAAGTGTGGAAAGTTTATCTCTTATGAGATGTTTAATAATGGTAATGCCATTATCTATAATCTTGAGGATTCTGAGTGTTTTTATGCATATAAATCATTTTATGATTACTCAAAAGTTTTTCCAAAAAACGAGATGATTGAGACTATGTTTTTTAGCTACAAAGGGAGAATTATAAGTGATGGAGTAGCTACTAAAGATAATGTAGAGGTTGGAGATAATATGAAAAATATGATGATGGAGGATTATAAAAACAAAAGAAAAAATCTTCAATTTCAGCTAGAGTTAAATGAGGCACTAAAAAAATGAATAAACAAGATTTTAACGAGGGCTTACTAGGCTTTTTAGACGCATCACCTACACCTTTTCACGCGACACGAAATATGAGTATGATGTTTGAAAATGCTGGATTTATTAAACTTTTAGAAGAGCAGAAGTGGGAGTTAGAGGAGGGTAAGAAGTACTTCGTTACTCGGAATGATTCTTCTATCATCGCTTTTACATACCCTAAGGCTAAAAACTATACTATGGTTGGAGCACATACAGATTCGCCGAATTTGAAACTAAAACCAAATCCTATGATTAAAGAGCATGGAGTTGTGAAGTTTGGAGTTGAATCTTATGGTGGCTTACTTTTAAACCCTTGGTTTGATAGAGATTTGTCTTTGGCTGGACGGGTGTCTTATCTTGACTCTAGTGACAAGATAAAAGATGTTTTGATAGATGTTAAAAAGGCTATTGCTATCATCCCATCACTCGCAATTCATTTAGACGATAAGGCAAACAAAGAGAGAACTGTCAATAAGCAGACAGATATGTGCCCTGTTTTGACAACAAATGATGATTTTGAGTTTGATGAGTTTTTGAAGTGGCAACTCTCCAAAGTGGATGTTTTAGATGTCAAAGAGCTTTATGCTAGTGAACTAAGTTTTTACGATACTCAAAAAGCTTCTTATGTAGGTTTACATGATGATTTTATAGCGAGTGCTAGAGTTGATAATTTGCTATCTTGTTATGTTGGGATGCTGAGTATTTGTAGTGTGGATGTGGAGAAACCTATGCTTTTTATTGCCAGTGACCATGAAGAGGTTGGGAGTGAGTCAACGAGTGGAGCAGGGGGAAGTTTTTTAGAAAACACTTTGAAACGGATGTTTAACAATTATGATGAATATATGCAGATGATACGAACCTCTATCATGATCAGTGCAGATAATGCCCACGCAATTCATCCAAACTACCCAACAAAACATGACTCAAACCACGCACCCCACATAAACAAAGGGTGTGTAATAAAGGTCAATGCAAATCAAAGATACGCATCCAACTCAAAAACTATTTCAAGATTTATGAAAGTTGCCTCATCTTTAAATGAACCGCTTCAACACTTTGTAACGAGAAGCGATATGGGATGCGGCTCAACTATTGGACCTATCACTGCATCAAGACTTGGAATAGAAACACTCGATGTTGGACTACCAACATTTGCTATGCACTCCATACGGGAGCTTTGTGGGAGTGATGATGCACTCTCCCTTTATAAAATCATAGTAGGATTTGAGTAGTGTCAGGTATAACACCAGAGGAGCTCAATCTTTTAATCGAGCAAACATATAAGGTTGAGCGTGAGTTTACTGAACTAAAAGAATCCTATACTCATCTGCAAGATACTGTTGAAAAAGTTGTAGAATTTTTGCCAAATGCCATCTGGATTTTAAATGAAGATGGTAATGTATTTTTGCAAAATTCACACGCAAAACTTTTAGATAAGCTCTTAGAGCTCTTAGAGCCAAAAAATGATAATTATGAAGTGAAGTTTAATAAACGCTCGTATCTTGTAAAGAGTTCCTCATATAAAGATAAAATCATGTTGAGTGCTACTGATATTACAGAGCAAAAAAGGAAAGAAAATTTGGCGACTATGGGGCAAATGGCTGCACATCTTTCCCATGAAATCAGAAATCCTATAGGCTCCATTTCGCTTCTAAGTTCAACCTTAAAAAAGAGAGTAATTGCAGAAAATATCCCCATAGTCGAGGAGATTCAAAAATCTGTTTACCGTATAGACAGGATTATAAAAGCCACTTTGATGTTTTCTAAAGGTGTTGAGGCAAATAAAGAGCCTTTTCTTTGGAGTGATTTAAAAGAGTCTCTGAATTTAGATATTGGCTACTATGCGTATTCTAAAGATATTACTTTTATATTTCCTGAGCAAAAGTTTATACTCAATGCAGATAAGGACTTGCTAGAGATGTTGTTTTCAAACTTTATAACAAATGCTATAGATGCTATAGAGCTTGATGAAGAGGATGGGGATGAAGGTGTTGTGGAGATAGTATATGAGGCTGATGATGAGTTTCATAAGTTTTACATCTATGATAGCGGTGCTGCAATAGAGAGTAAAAAAGAGTTATTTGAAGCCTTTAAAAGTACAAAAGTGAAGGGCAATGGCTTAGGTTTGGTACTCTCTCGTCAGATTGCTGAAGCTCATGGTGGAAGTGTTGCTTTAATTGCAGGTGATAAAAAATGTTTTGAGATAAAGCTTTCTAAATAAAGATAAAAACACCTCGAAATAGGACTTGATATCCATAATTGAGCAATTTTGAATAAAAATTATTGAAAAGTATCATAAATAGCTCAATTAAGCCAAACAAATGTTTATGGTTCTTGCTTAAAGTGTGTTTCTAAGTATAAATAGTATAATGTAAACAATATAAGGAGTAGTTTTGAAAAAAGAGTTAGTAGAAGTACCTAGGACAACACTTGAATTTTATAAGTATGAAGAAGATGGCTTAGTATTTTATGAGTTTAATGCAACCGCTTGTCAGCCACCAGAACCAATGGTAAATGCTATGAATGGGTTAGGGATGTTGCAAAATGAAAATGATAGATTAGTTGGTATTTTTTTTCATGAACCAAGTCCATTATTGGACAAAGTATCTGCTACTTTTAGCTATGAATCACAAGAGCAGGAAAATGGTGATTTTAAGATAATATTTAAAAAAAAGTAGTAAAAAGGTATAGCGATGTCAAAGGTTTTAATACTCTCTGGAGCGGGGATAAGTGCTGAATCTGGAATATCTACATTTAGAGATAGTAACGGGCTATGGGAAAAACATCGCATAGAAGATGTGTGTACAGCTGGATGTTTAGATACTAACGGTGAAGCAACAAAAGCATTTTATGATGCGAGAAGAGCGGATATAGAAGAAAAGCTTCCAAATTATGCGCATAAGGTGATAGTAAAACTCAAACAAAAATATCCAAATGAAATCTCTGTTTTAACTCAAAATGTAGATGATTTGTTTGAAAAAGCAGGAATAAAAGAGAACGAGATAGTTCATCTTCACGGTTTTTTGAGAGAATTGAGATGTCGTGAGTGTGAGGAGGTATTTAATATTGGATACAAAAAACAAGATGAGTGTTTTAATGCACAGTGTCCTGAGTGTGGCGGTGAGCTTAGACCAAATATTGTATTTTTTGGAGAGGCAGCACCAAAGTACCAGATACTTACTCAAGAACTGAATAATTGTGAGCTTATTGTTATCATTGGAACGAGTGGCAATGTTTTGGATGTTACATATTTTGCACAACTTACAAGTGTGTCTATTTTAAACAACCTAGAACCAAGTGAAGCAATAGATGATAAATATTTTACAAAAGTTTATTATGAAAAGGCTACCCAAGCAATAGATGTAATAGCTGAAGATATAGAAGAGTTTTTAATAACACTTTAGCCTTCTGTTATCTTATTTTGACTAAAATATCTTTTTTTAAAAAGGTATATTAAATGAAAAAACTTCTATCTCTATTTGGCTCAATGAGAACTATGGTAGTTCTTATGAGTATATTCGCTGCTGCTTGTGGTTATGCCACATTTATTGAAAATGATTATGGTACTTTTACTGCTAAATCAGACATCTATAATGCTCGATGGTTTGAAGTGCTACTTGCACTGTTAACTATAAATCTTTCTTATAATATCTATAGATATAAAATGTTTACTCTTCAAAAGGCTCCTTTGTTTATTTTTCACATAGCTTTTATAGTGATTATTATTGGTGCTGCTATTACTCGTTATATTGGATATGAAGGACAGATGCACATTAGAGAGGGTGAGAGCTCTTCAACTATGGTGAGTACAGATACATTTTTTAGTGTGGATGCCATAGTTGGTGATAAAAAAGTTTCTTCTGAAGAAATTTTGTATTTGTCCAAAAAATTTAAAAATACACTAACATCTTCTTTAAATATTGATGGTCAAGATGTTTTTGTTGAGATGATAGAGTATATACCAAACTCTACAGAGACAAGTTACCCAGCAGATGTCGGTGATCCAATGGCTGAGATGATGATAACAGTCAACGGAGAGGGAAAGAGAACACCTCTTAGAAAAGGGCAGTTTTTTGAGAGTAATGATATTATTATAGATTTTGGCTCAAATGAAAGCTTTGATAAAGAGGTTATCTCTATGTTTGTTGAAGATGGACAACTCTATATGAGCCATAATGTTCCTTTGGATTATTTAAAAATGGATGATCAAACAAAAGGCACCTTGGCACCAAATGAAAAAGAACCTCTTGTTGGAAGAACACTTTTTTCATACAAAAGTAGTAATTTTGTTCTTCGAAACTTTTTTGAGCATGCAAGAACGGAAGTTGCAACAAACCCAAAAGTGTCTCCAAGAATAAATGGATATGATGCGTTTAAGTTTAAAATAACTGTAGATGATGTCTCTAAAGAGGTTATGATATTTGGTCAAAGTGGTTCTGTGGCAAAAAAATATAGTAATGTTGTTAATGGTGTAGAGGTTGTGATGTCCTATGGCTCAAAAATATTACAACTCCCTTTTAAAATACAGTTAGATGATTTTCAATTAGATAGATACCCTGGTTCAATGAGCCCAGCATCGTATGCAAGTGAGGTTACTTTAATAGATAAAGAGCAAGGTATAGAATATAAATACAGAATTTTTATGAACAATATTTTAGAGCATCGCGGTTATAGATTTTTCCAAGCATCATTTGATCCAGATGAGAAAGGTACTGTGTTGTCTGTAAATAATGACCCTGGAACATTACCATCATATATAGGTTACTTTCTATTGGGTTTAGGTATGTTTTGGTCACTATTTTCTAAAAGAAATAGATTTGATAAGTTAGCTAAAAAAGCAAAAAAAGCGAGTGAGCAAAGAGTTTTATCTCTCTTAATTGCAATTGGTCTTGTGGTAAGTATCACTCCATCTTATGCAGAGGAATTAAATCCTGTACTCAAAACCATTACCTCTTTTGATAAAGAACATGCTAAAGAGTTTGGTGAGCTGATAGTTCAAGATAGTGCTGGGCGTATGAAACCACTTGATACACTCTCTAAAGAGATAATCTCTAAAATTCATAGATCACCAACACTTAAAGTTGGGGAGAAAATACTTGACTCTAATCAACTTATCTTAGGGATGATGTTACGCCCTGAAGCTTTTAGAGATATTAAATTTATTAGTACAAAAGATGAAAAAGTAAATCAACTTATTGGAACAGCAGCTAAAGCAAAATTTGCTTCGTTTGGTCAATTTTTTATTGACCCTGTTAATATGCAAGGTTACAAACTCTCAGAGGCGGTAGAGAGTGCAACGAGAAAAGAACCAAAATATAGAGATAAGCTAGATAAAGCAGTTTTAAAAATAGATGAAAGAGTCAATATTGCATATATGGTTTATAACGGTTCTTTAATTAAAATATGGCCAAAACCAAATGATGCAAACAATAAATGGTACGCAACCATTGATGGACTCAAGAGTATGTCTCCTGAAAATGGAGAGAGGATAAGAGGTATAGCAATTGAGTATTTTAAAGCGATTGACGGTGCTTTAAGTTCTGGAGAATGGGCTGATGCTACTAGTGCATTGAAAAAAATAGCTGACTATCAGAGATTTTATGGTTCAGATGTTTATCCAAGTGAAAACAAAATAGCAGCAGAAGTCCTTTACAATAAGGCTGATATTTTTGAAACTCTATATCCTTTTTATCTTATTGTTGGTTTTATACTTTTGATTTTGAGTTTTATAAATATATTGAAGCCAAAATTTAATATTGCATTATATAGCAAGATAACACTGGGTCTTTTGATTTTATTTTTTATTGCGCATACTTTTGGTCTAGGGCTTCGTTGGTATATCTCAGGACATGCACCTTGGTCCAATGGCTACGAGTCCATGATATATATTGGTTGGGCGACTATACTTGCAGGGTTTATTTTCTCAAAACGCTCACCAATGACGATGGCATCAACTGGTATATTGACAGGACTTATCCTTTTTGTGGCACACTTAAACTGGATGGATCCTCAGGTAACTACTTTAGTTCCTGTTTTAAACTCTTACTGGTTGAGTATCCATGTTTCTATGATTACAGCGAGTTATGGCTTCTTAGGGCTTGGAGCTCTCCTAGGGTTCATAGTGATTATTTTATTTATTATAAAAACACAAAACAATGACAAAAGGATAAGCACATCTATCAGAGAGTTAAATGCTATTAATGAGATGAGCCTTATGGTTGGTTTAGTTCTGTTAACTATCGGAAATTTTTTAGGTGGAGTGTGGGCAAATGAGTCATGGGGTAGATATTGGGGCTGGGATCCAAAAGAGACTTGGGCTTTGGTAACTATTTTAGTGTATGCAATTATACTTCACTTGAGATTTATCAAAGAGATATATACAGAATTTAACTTTGCAGTTATCTCACTTTTATCGTTTAGTTCAGTTATTATGACTTATTTTGGAGTGAATTACTACTTATCTGGATTACACTCTTATGCAAAAGGTGACCCCGTTCCTATCCCAGATTTTGTCCCTATAACATATTTGATAATATTTGTAGTGATAGCATTTGCATATAGAAATAGAAAATTAGTGAAATAGGGAATTTGCTTGGAATTTAAAGGCTTTAGTAAAAAAACTTTACCTTTTTTAGAAGCAATTAAAAACAATAATAATAAAGAGTGGTTTGAGCTACACAGAAGCGAGTATGAAGAGTATATTTTAAACCCTTCTCGTGCTTTTGTTGAAGAGTTTGGTGAGCACCTCATGGCGCTAGAGCCAACTATAAATTTTGCTCCAAAAATAAATAAATCACTCTTTAGAATTTACCGTGATACACGCAGAATGGGCACCATAAAAGTGCCCCTCAAGCATAGAATCGGAATTATCTTTTGGCAAGGGAATGGTTCAAGGATGCAAAGCTCATCTTTTTATCTCCATTTTTCCCCTGAAGAACTTTTTGTAGCTGTTGGTGTACGATGGTTTGAAAAACCGATGCTTGAAGCGTACCGTGAATATATAAAAGATAGCTACAAAAGAGAGGGGCTTAATAAGCTTTTGCACTCTTTGATGAACAAAGGCTATAGTGTTATAGAAAAAGGATACAAAAGATTTCCAAAGGGTGTTCATAAAGATATGATGTACTCACATCTATTTTTATATAAAGGGATGGCAACCTATAAGATTTTAAAGCCTAGTCTGATAGAAGATGGTGAGAAACTGATAGATGAGTTGTATAAGATCTATGAAGATATGTTGCCTCTTCAGCAAATAGTTTATGAGATTAGTTTAAGAGTTAAAGAGGATTAAAACTTGAAAAAAGAAGCAGTAATTTTACTAAATATGGGTGGGCCAAACAACCTTGAAGAGGTTGAGATGTTTTTAAGAAATATGTTCGCGGATAAAAATATATTGACAATGAAAAGTAACCTTTTAAGAAGGTTTGTTGGTGGGATGATAACTTTTACTAGATGTGAAAGTTCACAAGAAATTTACAGACAACTAGGAGGCAAGTCACCAATAGTCGGGCATACCCAAAATTTAGTAAAAAAGCTTCAAGCAAGACTTGGTGAAGATGTTTTCGTTGATTTTGTTATGAGATATACACCACCATTTGCTCCAGAGGTGATTGAAAAAATAAATAAAGAAGAGGTTGAAAAGATATATCTTATCCCTTTATATCCTCAATACTCAACAACCACTACAAAGTCATCATTAGAAGATTTTGAAGAGCATTATCACGATATTGGTAAGAATGCTATACTAGTAGAGATAAAACATTTTTTTGAAAACCATACATATAACAAAGCAATAATTGAGAGAATTAAAGAGCAGATGCAAGATGCAAAGTATGAAGATTTTGATATGATATTTTCAGCGCATGGACTTCCGCAAAAAATAGTGGATGCTGGAGATGTGTATCAACGACATGTTGAGAAGCATGTGGATATACTTAAGAAAATGATTCAAGATGAAAAGATGAATTTTCATGAAACACATTTGGCTTACCAGTCAAAAGTTGGTCCAATGGAGTGGTTAAAGCCATCTCTTGAAGAGAAACTTGAAACTGTTAGAAATAGAGGTGTAGTTATTTTCCCTCTGGCTTTTACTATTGATAATTCTGAAACAGATTTTGAACTAGAGATAGAGTACAGAGAGATAGCAGAAGAGCTTGGATTTAAAGAGTACAGAGTATGCAGATGCCCTAATGACAGCAAGCTTTTTGTAGATGCACTTTGTGAACTATACGATAAAATGAGATAAGGAAAAATATTATGAAAGTTGTTATCTTTGATATGGATGGGACACTTCTCGATTCTAAAAAAGATATAGCTATCTCTGTAAACTATATAAGGGAACTGCACTATAATCTCCCTCCACTGAGTGAAAATTTCATAGTTGAAGCTATTAACAAGGAAGTAAGAAATTTACCAAAACTTTTTTATGAAACTGAGGTGTATGAAGATAAAGACAGAGATGTTTTTGAAATTCATTATGCCTTGCAGTGTGTACAAAATCCATATCTTTATGACGGAATAAAAGATACCCTTCAAAAACTTGTTAACTCGGATGTAAAAATATCAGTAGCTACAAATGCTCCAACCCCTTTTGCTTTGAGAATGTTAAAACATCTTGGAGTAGATGAAATTTTTGACCTCATTATAGGTGCAGATAAAGTTACAGCTTCAAAACCAGACCCGCAAATGTTGCATGAAATTTTGAATCATTATAATTTTGATAAAGATAACGATCAAGCATGGATGGTAGGGGATAACTCAAAAGATATGTTAAGCGCTAAAAATGCTGGGATAGATTCTATGTTCGCAACATGGGGATTTAGTCCTGAGGGCAAGCATGATTTATTGGTAAATGAGCCAAAGGATATTTTAGATATTGTTTTATGAAAACATATGATAGAATAGTTTATTGTGCCATTAAAAGAGTGGAGGAGATATTATGTTTGCTACGGACTTAGTGTTAGCTTTTTTATTTATAATTATACTTTTTTTAAGACAAATCTATATACTCAAGCAACAAAATAAGATAAATTATGCACCTCTTATGCTTAGTATTGGTGTGATCAGTTCTCTTATCCACTTTATAATTCATCCAGAGGTTCAAGATACACTTTTACTTTTAAGAGAATCACTCTTCCCTTTAGTTGTATCTATATTATTCTACATTATTATGAATATACTACACCAAACCCAACAAACTCAAAGCGCTAAAAATCAGCAAGAATTTACAAAAGTTTTAGTTTCTCAGGTTACTCAAATGAGAGAGTATATGGCTGAGTTAGAACTTAGGATGATTAAAAATCAAGAAGAAGATAGGCAAGTGCAAATGGATGTTCGCGAAAAGTTTAAAAAAGATATTATGGCACTTAATGCCATTGAATCAAATCAGATAAAGTTCTTAGAAAAGTTTGATGAGATGGAAAATATTCATAAAGATCTTTTACATTCTATTGAGCATTTTGGAAAAACACAACTACCAGAACTAGACAGCATGGTTCATAAACATATAGATATTTTAAGGATTGCAGAACAAGACCATCATAACAAAGTAAAAATCATGTTGAGTAAAGCTATTGAGAGTAGGGGTGATATATCTGATGACTTAAATGACCTCAAGCATACACTAGATGCTATGAAAAATATCTCTGACACCATTGCAAACTCTATCAGTGCAAAAACCATAGAGCAGTTATCTGGTGTAACTCAATCCTTTAAGAATCAAATTATATCTTTAAAATCGCATGCAGAAAGTGTAGAAACATCTTTGAACGAGAGTGAAAATACATTGAGTTCAATTAGAGACAAGAGTGAGATTTTAATGAAGCAGATGGTTCTATCATCCAATAGGATGAATGAATTAGAGTCTCAAAATGATGGATTGTATAATGTTTTCTCTGTAGTTAAAGAGCTTATGAACGATATGGAGATAATTAAAGCAGATTATGTAAAATCGCAATCACAGCTAAGTGTAATAGCAAGTGAGTTGAAAAAAACAGAAGAAGAACAGATTACTATGATGAAAAGCCAGATTGAAAATCTCAGTAATACACTTACAAAAAGTATTGATGATTCACTAGATAAGCTTCATGAGCATTATCATATAGCTGGTGATGATATCACTCAGAGTGTTCAAGAATTAACAAAAAAAGCACAGCTAAAAAGTGGATATAAGCAATTAGATAGCTAATGCTATGAGTATAGGGTAGATTGTAAGTCCTATGTAAGGTAAAAAGCCATTTATTGGTGCTAGTAGGATTAAACTTAGTTCTTGAGAGAGTTCTCTTTTTGTAAAAACTTGCTCTATAAGAAGAATTTTTGTTGCAATGTCAGCAGTTTTTATAAGCACTAAAAGCATACTCGCAATACTATAGTCCGTCAACATTGCAAAGCCAATACTAAAGTAAAATGTTGGATGCATTAATAAAAATAAAAATATACTTTTGTTGTAATATTTTTGCATACGAATAAGCATACCCATCATGCTAGGAGCTTTTTGCCAGCTTATCTCATATATTTCTAAAATTATAAAAAGTAAGATATAGTTTAAAATAAGCTCGTTTATCATAGATGTATATTACAATAATGTTTTAAAAAAAATACTAAAACAAGGCCTTTGCAATGAAAATACGGGTTTATTACGAGGATACAGATACAGGTGGGGTTGTGTATCATTCAAATTATCTTAACTTTTGTGAAAGAGCTAGGAGTGATGTTTTTTTTATCAAAGGGATCACACCTATTTTAGAAAATGGTCACTTTGTTGCTAGAAAGTTAGTTGTAGAATATATAATGAGTGCAAAACTTGGTGATTTGCTTGAAGTAAAAAGTAGTTTGTTAAAGATGAAGGCTGCATCTTTTATACTTACTCAAGAGATTTATAAAGATGACAAAAAGCTTTTTTCAATGGAGATAACTTTAGCTTACATCTCTTTTGAGGGGAAACCTCAGAAGATGGATATTAGTACAAAAAATCTGGTTTTATCGCTTTTTGATAGCTGATAAATCTGGACTTTGAAGGTTTTAAAAGCTCTATTGGGTATACCATTTGGTTGTCAACCATTTCAATATTATATTTACGGCTCTCTTTTGTTATAAGATGAAAGAAATAATCCATCCCCACTGTTGTAGTATAATTGATCCAATCATACACTATATCATTACCAAGAAGAGAGTTTGTCTCTATAAGTACATTGTTGTTTGAAGTTATAGAGTTAGCTATAATCATATTTTTTCTATCTTTATACTGTGTCATTGATAGCAGCAGTGGGTCATAGTTTATTTGCGTACTTAAAATATTGGTCGCATTTGCATCATAGAGTGTTAATTGAGACATAATCATCCCACTTTTAACTATAGGGGTATTGAGGAAAAAAGTACCTTTTTGAATTTTCTCATTTTCACCCAGTTGTCTTTCCAGATTTGTAATTCGTTTTGGAATTGTGAATTTTATTATCACTTTCTCTTCTTGTGTTAAATATTCAGAGAGCTCCTCATTGTATTCTTGTGAATAATTTATATCTTCAAAAGAATCATTATAATCAGAATAATTAATATCTTCTGATTCTATAGGTGGTCTTGTTACATTTATCTCGTAAAATCTTTCCTCTTGATAGTTTGCAAGTTTTTTACCGATAGAAGATCTATCATTGAATATAACTAGAGGAGAGACAGATTCATTTAGCAGTAAATTGTTTTGAGCTCTATAATCTATGCCACCATAATATAAAAACTCTGATGTCGCATTTACATCTTGCTTATGAATAGTTGGAAAATAGATGTTAATTTCTGGGTTCAATTCAGATACAATATCTGCTCCATTTTTTGTAAGTGGAGCAATAACATACTTAAAGCCATCTTCTTTGATTTTTAAAAGAGCAGATAATATATCTGCAACACTCTCATTCTCTATTTTATAACTTTTAAGTTCAAAAGAACGATTTCTTGTAATGAGGTAAGCAAAAGAAGCATTGGTTGTGGAAGAGGCATATTTACCTATGATTTTATAAGGCAAAAGTATCGCTATTTTTACTTTATCACATAAGATGTTAGAACCAAGGTTTAAGATAGATACACTCATCATTCGTATATCATCAAGCTCTTGATTGTCCAATTTGGAACTAACATGAGAGAGAAAAGAAAATATCATTTCATTATCTATATACTCTTGTAAACAATCTTCATCACATGAATAGGGATCCAGATTTTGTATATATATTTTTGGTAGAGGGATATTAGATATGAGATAGCTTTGTGCAAATAGGGCACATTGCAAAAGTAAAAATATAATAATTATTTTTTTCATAGACAGCTCTTTATAGTATTTTTTAAAATCTTTGTATAGCCCTAAATATAGGGATTTGCATAGATACTAAATCCCTACCTTTTTGCATATTTTTCAATTACGGTAGGGATTTTTATTTTGAATAATATAATTATATCCATCTTATGTAGATGCTACAAGTATTTTCTCAATATTTTCTATACTTTCATCAGTGTTTATTGATTTACAATAAAAATTTTGCAATAATACATTATAAGT
>Ga0256840_1000106_pt1 | contig 72505 bp, 80 predicted proteins | sample 355202metaG_FD_185969 | JGI IMG/M metagenome (GOLD analysis project Ga0256840, IMG submission 185969) | Hydrothermal vent microbial communities from Mid Atlantic Ridge, Atlantic Ocean - 355-202 | ecosystem: Environmental > Aquatic > Marine > Hydrothermal vents | place: Atlantic Ocean: Mid...
TTAGGGGTCGCCACTTATTTGGTGTTGTAAATTACTTTTTTATTATATGCGCGGTGGTAGTTCAGTTGGTTAGAATACCTGCCTGTCACGCAGGGGGTCGTGGGTTCGAGCCCCATCCACCGCGCCACTCTTTTTTTATACTTTCAAATATTTATTTTTTTATACAAAACTCTTCGTTCCGCTTTTATCATACATGTCTTTATATCGAAATGTTATGAGGTTTTGCATAATGGCAAAAAGTATCATAAAATTTAAAAAGCTACTGCCTCCGTAAGAAAACATTGGCAGAGGTACGCCAACAACAGGTGCGTAGCCTATCGTCATGGCAATATTGACACCCATATATATAAAAATCATAAAAGATATAGAAACAGTGACAACTTTTATAAAGTAGTCATTGTTAAAGATACTGAGGCTTAACAGATGTAAAACAAGCATAGCATAGAGTAAGATGAGTGCTAAAGCACCTAGAAAACCTGTTCTCTCAACTACAAAAGCAAAAATAAAATCACTTGTGGCAATAGGCAGAAATTTCATTTGTGTTTGTGTCGCATTTTCTTTGTTTTTTCCACTCCATCCACCTGAACCTATAGCTATAATTGACTGTTGCACATGATAAGAGGGCTTTTCACTTAAGAAGTCTGTGATTCTTGTTTTTTGATAATCATGCAACATAAATTTATAAGCAAGCGGCGATACAATTAAAATGCCAACAGCGATAAATGCCACGATTTTCCAATAGACACCGATATAAAATAAAACTCCATAACCAATTAATAATAAAACAAGTGCCGTCCCTAAATCCGGCTCTTTTGCAATGAGAATAAATGGCAGTAAAATGTAAAAACTGATGCGTAAAAAATCTTTGAGTTTATACCCTTGTATCGGTGGTGGATTTTTATGTATAAGATATGCAAGCATAAGGATGAGTGCCGGTTTTACAAATTCTGAGGGTTGTATGGTTGCGTTTATGAAAGGAATATCTATCCATCGCTGTGCGCCAAGTCGTGAATGACCGAAAAATTCAACGGCTAAAAGTAGTGCAATATTACCCCAATATATAAAAGGAATAAGCCAACTCATTCGTCTAATAGGTAAGACAAAAACAATTATAAAAGCTATAAAAGCGACACTGACATAGGCAAGCTGTTTGTCAGCAAGAGCAGGAACTGCTTCTCCGATAAGCCAGTGTGACATAATTATCAAAGGAATAATAAGAATGATAGAAAAAAAGTCAAATTGTGATAAAATACCCTTATCAAATCTCCACAAGTTTGTAACTCCAAAATAAAATTATTATGATTGTATCATAAAGGCTATAAAGAATGATAAACACACAAGAATATATATGTAAAAATCCAGAGCGTTTAGATACATTTCTAACTGCACAAATAGGGCAAACACGCTCACAAATAGCAGGACTAATTAAACATAAATGCGTCTTTGTTGACAACAAAAAAGTGCCCCGTCCTGGTGTAAAACTTAAAGTTGGACAACTTATTCGCGTAGAGTTTCCTGAGGTAAAACAAGAAAAAGCCCTTGATGTAGACTTTGATGTTGAAATACTGTATGAAGATGATGATGTATTGGTGATAAACAAGCCAAGTGGAGTCACAGTGCATCCTGCACCGAGTGTGAAAGAAGCCACTCTAGTCGACTGGTTGAAGCATAAAGGCATTAGACTCTCAACTATCAGTGGAGAAGAACGCCATGGAATAGTTCACCGCCTTGACAAAGGAACAAGCGGGACAATGGTTGTTGCAAAAAACAATGAAGCCCATGAGTTTTTATCAAAACAATTACAAGACAAAAGTATGGGACGATACTATATTGCTGTTGTTGTTCCTCCTTTAAAAGAAGATATTACAGTTGTTGAATCAAATATAGGTAGAAGTGCTCATAATCGTTTAAAAATGGCTTGTGGACTTCAACATGCAAAATATGCAAAAACAATGTTTAAACATTTAGCATTAAGTGAAGATGAACATACACAGCTTATAGCTTGTAAACTTTTTACCGGAAGAACACACCAAATTAGGGTTCATTTGGAGAGTATGAACCGTCATATTTTAGGAGATCATATCTATGGATTAAGCCCAAAACAGGAGAATTCGGAACGCATTTTGCTTCATGCTTACATGATTTACTTTATTCATCCTACTACGAAAAAAGTATTGACTTTTCAAGCAGAATTTGATGATATAATGCGAGACAAAATTTATAAAAAATTTGATACGGAGATTTTAAATGAAGTTATTGAACCTGAGTACATTATGCGCAGTTTCACTGCTAATCCTTAGCGGTTGTCAGGGAATTAGCCCACTACCAAAGAAGAAGATTATTGTAGATTCTACACTGCCAGTTGTTACTTTAACAAAAGACGGAATTATGCGTGATATGAAAACAGTAGCTTTTGAGTGGAACAGTGTAAAAGATCCAAGGGTGAAAGAAATTTATGTCTATAAAAGAATTTTAGGAAAAAAAGCTTCTAATAAATTAGATTATTATGATACGATTGACAATAGATTTAAAACACATTATCTTGATGCAAATGATGAACCAAATACAAAATATAGTTATGCTTTTAGAGTAGTTGCCAAAGATACACAAGGAAAACTCAGTGAGACTTATGATGTTAGTACATTACCTGTTTTACAATCTGTGTCTTGGATACATTCTATAGCAGGACTTCCAAGAAGTGCCAAAATTATTTGGAGACCGCATGAAAATCAAAGAGTTGAATCTTATATTATTGAGAGAAAAACATTTGAAGATGAAAAATTTGAAAAGATTGCAACGCTCAAAGGACGCTTAAATGCAGAGTATATTGATGAGGGTTTAGCAGACAATGCAGTGTATTTATACCGAATACGCGTTAAAACATATGATGGTATTGTCTCAACGCCTTCACAAATTGTAAAATCTGTTACAAAAGCATTGCCAAAGAGTGTAGTGTATATCAGTGCAACAAAAGATTTACCAAAAATGATAAAAATTGATTGGACTGCTTCAAAACAAAAAGATTTTAATCAGTATTATTTATATAGAGCAAACGATATTGACAGTTCGTTTGAACTTATAGCAAAATTATACAACAACAAATATACGGACAACATAGATGAAGATGGGAAAGTTTATTTTTATAGAGTTGGTGTTGTAGATAAAGATGGTTTAGAAAGTGAACACGATAAAAATACTATCATGGGCATGACACTACCAAAACCTGATGCACCTGTAATTACCGGCATTAAACTGATTGACTCTGGAGTAGAACTTTCTTGGAAAAAAACAGATCCGAGAATTAAATCTTTTATGATTGTTAGAAAAAACAGAACAAGTTGGTTTAAAGAGACAACAAAAGAGTATAAAAATATTTTTCAAAATTCTTTTATAGATAAAAATATAAATCCGGGAAGTGCATATACATATACTGTTTTTGGTGTAGATGAAAATGGAATAGTTTCTAAACCAAGTACAGAAGTAAAAATAAAAACAGCAGATTCAAATAAAATAGTCGATGGCGAAAAAAGTGAACCTATTAAAGAAGTCGAAGTACAAAGCCAAAAGACAGATACAAAAAGTTCAAAAGAAACTATAACACCTGCGCAAGATTTAGATTTGAACGAGATTTAATGCCACATTTACATATAGAAGAATTTAAACAAATTGATTTTCCTCAGGTTTGCGATGATGTAAGTTTTAACTTCATTGCATCAAATGCAAATCATAATGATGAAAAGTTGATATCAACGACAGTAGATAATGAAGATTTTTTCCTTTTAATCAGAGAAGAAGAAAATAGAAGTCTGTTAAAGACAGATAAACTGACACGCCCTGCTTCTATATATAATGTCCATCGTGCATTGCTAGCTTATGCAAAAGCAGCTGACTTACATGTAATCAACTCGAATGTACCAGAGACACAAAAAAATATACATTTGCAAGAAGTGAGAGCACTCAAAAAGATAGAATACTTTGCTAATGAATTTCCTTTAGCAAAAGAGGTCAGAATTGAAGTTGGATTTGGTTCAGGACGACATTTGTTGCATCAAGTGGCAAAAAATCCTGATGTTTTGTTTATTGGCATTGAGATTCATCGTCCTTCTATTGAACAGGTGCTTAAGCAAAGTGTCATACAAAAATTAGATAATCTACTTGTGCTTGATTATGATGCAAGACTTTTTATGGAGCTAGTACCTTCTAATATTGTCGGTGCAATTTATGTACATTTTCCAGTTCCATGGGACAAAAAGCCACATCGTAGAGTCATCTCAACTTCATTTATACAAGAAGCTCGTCGTGTTTTAAAAGTTGGCGGAACATTGGAACTTAGAACTGACAGCGAAAAATATTATGCCTATTCATACGAAACTTTTATAGCTTTCAACAGAACTACATTGCAAATCAATAAAAATAAAGATATTGCAATAAGTTCAAAATATGAAGACAGATGGAAAAAAATGGAAAAAAATATTTATGATGTAACAATGATAAATGATGAATTTTCTGATACCCTTACCATGGAAGGTGATTTTATTTTTTCAAAACCTAAATTAAATTTTGAAAAGATTTTAAGACTGCATAATAAGACCTTTCGATTTGAAGGTGGTTTTATACACTTTGAGAGAACCTATAAAATACAAGATGGCATTATGTTGCGTCTATCAATGGGCAGTTTTGACAGACCTGAACATTTATATATGATAATTAATGAAGAAGGTGCTATTTATTATCCAGAATTACCGTTAAAATCTCGTAGTAATTTAAAAGCACACAAAGAATTAAACAAGGTTTTGCATGGATAAAGTCATAATTGCAGAGAATCTTTCTCTTGCGTATTCTAAAGATGAAACAATCATAAACAAAGCAAATTTTTCTATAGATTCGGGTAGTTTTGTTTTTATCACGGGAGCGAGTGGAAGTGGTAAATCTACACTTTTAAAATCACTCTATGGTTCACTCAAGCCTATTGAGGGAAGTTTAGTTGTTGGTGGCGTTGAACTTCGTGGTGTGGCAAATGCAAAGCTTAATTTTTTAAGAAAACATTTGGGTATAGTTTTTCAAGATTATAAACTTGTAAAAGAGTGGACGATTGAAAAAAATATTATGCTACCTTTGATTATAAATGGTTATGAAAAGAGTATCATACAAAGTCAGGTTGATTCTTTGTTGAAACATGTAAGACTTAAACACCAATCGGGGAAATATCCATTGGAACTCAGTGGTGGTGAGCAACAGCGTGTTGCAATGGCAAGAGCGTTAGCACATAATCCCATTTTAATACTAGCAGATGAGCCTACCGGTAATCTTGATGATTATTCATCTCAGCTTATATGGAATCTCTTAGAAGGTGCGAATGAGCAGTTGAAAACTACCGTCATTGTTGTAACACACCATATACCTGAAGCTATGAAGATTGAGTATAAACATTATCATATAGAATTTGGAGATATACATGAAGTCATTTAAAAATCATATATCTCTTGTTATTGCTCTTGTAAGCATACTCTTTTCTCTGCAAATTTTTACAATAGTAGATAGATCTATTGATGCATATAAAGAAAATTTAGCAAAAAATTATTCGCTTGTTATTGTGAGCCAAAAAACAGTTCAAAATAAAGATATGTTAAATAAAATAAAGGAGCTTGCTTCCATTGAAGAACTTTCTCCTGATAGTGTTATTCAAAAATTAAATACAGGAATAAGCCAAAAAAATATTGAATTGTTAAAAGTGACACTACCGAAATTTTATAAGTTTAAGTTAAAAAAATATCCAACACCGGCAAAACTTGAAAAGATTAAAAAACTGCTTTTACAATATCCATACATCACAAAAGTAGAGACATTTTCTAATACACATGATACAACCTATAAGTTATTGTTGCTTTTTAAAAATGTTATATCTGTGCTAGCTGTTTTAATTTTACTTGTCACAATATTGTTAATTTTTAAAGAATTGAGAATTTGGCAATTTAAACACTATGAAAGAATGAATATTATGGGGCTTTTTGGAGCACCTACATGGCTACGCTCAGCAGTGTTGTTTAGGCTTTCAATTGTTGATGCTTTCATAGCATTTGGTATTTCTTTTGTAGTATTTTCTTATTTTTCATCGAGCATATGGATTGCAGAACAATTTGAAAATATAGGAATATCTGTCGTTGTGTTTGACAAAATTTATGATTCACTGTTGATGCTTGGCGTTTCTATTGTGGTCTCTATTTTACTTGCGAGTTTTATAGTTTTAGGGCATAAAGAAGAGGTTTAATGAGAGCTATAATAATTATTTTACTCTTTACATGTACAACTATTTTATTTGCAACAACAGATATAGATAAAAAAATACATAAAACAAGTTCTAAATTACATTCATACTCCAAAAATTATTCTAAACTCAATGCTAAAATGGCTAAAACTGCTAAAGCTATTATACGACAAAAAGCAGCGTTAGGAAAAAAAATAATCTATCTCAAAAAGTTAGAAAAAGAACTCTCTTTAAAAGAGGGAAAGCATAGTGATAACATAAAGCAACTCAAACTTTTAAAAATTTCTCAAGCCCAGTTAAAGAAAAAGCAACAAAATCTTGAAGAATCATTAATTTTTGTCATCGCACAAACTGTCTCTTTGTCTGTTGTGCTAGAAGAAAAATATCCACAAAATGAGCAAGCAATTATGGAATTTGAAGTCTTAAAAGCAATGTTAAAAACTTCAAAAGAAAAAGCGAAACTCTTAAGTAAAAAGTTTTTTGAAAATGAAAAAAATATAAATTTTATTAGCTTACATGTAAGCTCTTTAGAAGTTGCTATAGCTAATATAGATCAAAAAAGAAAAGAACTGATTAAAACAAAAAATGAAAACAAAAAAGCATTAAAAAAATTGACATTGGCAAAAGCATCGTATAAAAAAGAGTTAAAAAAGCTTTTAAAGAGACAAAATGCTTTAAAGAAAACACTTTCAAGATTAAATATTGTAAAAATAGATGAAATAAAAAAAGAAAAAGAAGAAAAGCTGAGAAAACTTGCCTTTGAAAAACAAAAGATACAGCTGAACAAAAATTTACCTAAAGTAATAAAACATGGGAGTAGCTATCAAGCGATTAAAACGATTAGATACAGAGGGAGAAAAACTATTGCACCGTTGAATTCATATACAATTACAAAAAAATATGGGACATACACAGACCCGATTTATGGTATAAAAATCTTTAATGAATCTATATCTCTGAAACCAAAACAACCCAATGCAAAAGTAAAAACTGTTTTTAATGGAAAGGTTATTTATGCTGCAAATACGGCAGTACTAGATAATATAGTTATTGTAGAACACAAAAATGGACTCCATACGATTTATGCAAATCTTTCACAAATAGCGCCAAATATAAAAAAAGGTAAAAAGATTGCCAAAGGTGCAACGATTGGGCGTGTTAAAGATGAACTTATTTTTGAAGTGACGCAAAAAACAAAGCATATCAATCCAATACGCTTATTTCAATAGATTTTGTTATAATTTCAAAAATAAAAAAAAATAGAGAAAAAATATGAACTTTATTCAAACACGCGGCATAGATGAAAATAGACCGCAAACTGTTAGTTTTTCCCAGGCAATACTTAGTCCAATAGCATCTTTTGGTGGTCTTTATGTTCCCGAGATGCTCCCTGAGTTAGGAGAAGAGTTTTTACAAAAACATATACACTCTTCATATAAAGAGTTGGCATCTGATATGTTAAAGCGTTTTGCAATTGATATAGATACAGAAGTTATAGATGAAGCTTTATCTTTGTATGATAAGTTTGATGATGCATCAAACCCTGTTCCTGTTGTTAGAGTGAAAGAAAACCTTTATATCAGTGAACTCTATCATGGTCCTACACGGGCATTTAAAGATATGGCATTACAGCCTTTTGGCGTGGTGCTCTCTTCTATTGCACAAAGGTTAAATGAAAATTATTTAATTTTAGCGGCAACGAGTGGTGATACCGGTCCGGCAGCACTTGAGACATTTAAAAATCGTGCAAATGTTAAAGTAGTATGTTTGTATCCTAATGGTGGAACAAGTGATGTGCAGCGTTTGCAAATGGTAACAGAAGATGCACAAAATTTAAAAGTTATAGGTATTCATGGGGTGTTTGATGATGCACAAAATGCACTCAAACATTTATTAGCTTCACAAAGTTTTAAAGAAGCACTACAAAAAAAAGATACAAAACTCTCAGCAGCGAATTCTGTTAATTTTGGTCGTATCATTTTTCAAATTATTTATCATATACATTCTTACTTGGAACTTGTTCGTCAAAATGCAATTAGTATGGGAGAAAAGGTGTACCTTAATGTACCAAGCGGAAACTTTGGAAATGCTCTTGGTGGATATTATGCTTGGAAAATGGGGCTTCCTGTGGAAAAAATCATAATTTCATCCAATGAAAATAATGTGCTTACGCGTTTGATTTGTGAGGGAAAGTATGACTTGAGAGATTGTGCCGTCGTAAGTACGACATCCCCTGCCATGGATATCTTAAAATCATCAAATGTCGAACGGATTTTATTTGATTTGTTTGGTGCAGTGAGAACAAAAGAGTTAATGCAGGATTTAGAAGAGAAAAACTTTTATGAATTAACTGCCGGCGAACTTACAAAACTTCGTGAATGTTTTGATGCAGACTTTTGTAGCGGTGAAGAAGGTAAAAAATATATAAAAGAGATTTTTGAAAAATATAATTATTTAATGGATCCACATACGGCTACATGTATGAAGTCTTATGAAACATGTTCAAATTCTGAGATTAAAACAATTGCATATTCAACAGCTGAGTGGACAAAATTTTCTCCTGTGATTGCAAATGCATTAACGGCAGAAGTTGACATTAAAGATATTGATGCTTTAGAATCTATATCCAAAGTAGCAAATCTTGACATTCCTCAGACGATAAAAGGTCTGTTTTCTAAACCAATAGCACAAAAAGCAGTGATAGAAAAAGAAAATATAGAAGAAGAGATACTAAAGTTTTTGTAAACGAATTCAAAAAGTCTTAAATAATAAAAAATAACACTTTAAGTTAGTGTTAACTATTAAAAATGTAAAATTACATTAATAGGATAAGATTATGAATGAGACTACTGAAGATGAATTAAATCAAAAGCGAGATATGCTTTATTATAATCAATTGATTATGAATGAAAGGCGTGCAAAATCTGTTCATGAAAAATATGTGAAAGTTACAAAAAAAAGAACAAATTTTGGTACTCAGAAAGTTGACTTTAAAGATTATCTATTTGTTCCTGATAATTGGGAATTTATTGCTTATCCACTTTACTTCGTAGGAATTCCTTATATTGTTGGGGCATTCTTTTTGTTTTTGTTTGTAGCAGGTGGAAGTTGGGATAATTTTCAACTTTTAAATCTAAATGCATTTCCTGTTGTCTGGCTAATAGGATATGAAATAGTAGCAATTTGTTTGTTAATATGGATTATGATTTTGTACCTGACATATGATTCTCAAGAAGATGAATTTTAATAAAAGCAGTTGATTTTAAAGTTCAACTGCTTTCTTATAAGCTTTTTCTATAGCCTCAATACATGCACTACGGACATTTCCCTGCTCCAATGCAGAATAACCGGCTGCAGTTGTTCCTCCTGGGCTCATTACACCGTCTTTTAGCAGTGCAGGGTGAATTTCTTGTATTAGCGTCCCAAAACCATTAAATAGCCCTCTCATAATTGCCATGGCATCCTCTCGTTTGAGTCCTTGTTTTACTGCGCCATCTGTGAAAGCTTCTGCTATAAGGGCAAGATAAGCAGGGCCACTGCCTGCTAGGGCTGTTGCAATGTTTATTTCTTTTTCACTACCAAGCCATCTTATCGTACCGATAGAAGAAAAAAGTGCTAGTGCTTCTTCTTTATAAGCTATATCACCTGTTAGTGTTGTCATAGATTTGCCAACACTAGCCGCAAGGTTTGGCATCGCTCTTACTACTGCGGATGCATTAAAATTACTTTTTAGTTTTTCTATACTTGTTCCGGCTAAAACCGAATAAAGCACTTGGGCATTACCTTGTAGTTTTGCCGATACTTCTTCTACATTTGCCGGTTTAACACAGAGTACAATACTTTTTTTATCAATGCTAAAATTATTAAGAAGAGATTTCTTTACATGTAAGCCAAGTTTTTGCTCAAATGCATCTAACTTTTTACTATCTCTACCAACAACTTCTATTTTATAGTTCTCTTTTAAACCTTCGGCAATACTGAATGCCATATTGCCATTTCCGATAAATGTTATAGTTTTCATAAAAGTCCTAAATGTTTTATGGTAGTATAGCATTATTAGAATTAAGATAAAAAGAATGGGTAGAGATATGGAACAATTTTTAAAAGAAGCAAAATCTGCGAGTAGAGTTTTAAATACGCTTAGCGGACGAGATAAAAACAAGATTTTACATGTAATGGCAAATGCCTTGCGAGCAAATACTATGGATTTGATAGAAGCCAATGCTATAGATATGATTGAAGGGGAAAAGAATAAACTCTCTTCGGCTTTAATGGACAGACTCTTTTTAGATGAAGAGAGGGTGGAGTCTATGGCAAAAGCTGTGGAAGAAATAGCCGCACTTAAGGAACCGGTTGGACGCATACTTGAAGGATGGATAACTGAGGACGGACTAAAAATAGAAAAAGTGAGTATTCCTATCGGTGTTATCGGCATTATTTATGAATCTCGTCCCAATGTTACCAGTGATACGGCAGCACTTTGTTTTAAAAGCTCAAATGTTTGTGTGCTTAAAGGAGGAAAAGAAGCAGAGCGTTCAAACAAAGCAATAGCTCAAGTTTTAAAAGCGGTTTTAGAAAGTCATGATTTACCAACATCATTGATATCTTTGATTCCTGATAGTTCACGAGAGGGTGTTGCAAAGCTTATAAAAATGGATAAATATGTAGATTTAATTATTCCAAGAGGTGGAGCAGGACTTATAAAATATGTCAGTGAAAATGCAACGGTGAGTGTCGTAAAACATGACAAAGGGCAATGCCATACTTACATTGATAAAGATGCAAAGATTGAGGATGCACTAAAAATTGCAATTAATGCAAAAGTACAAAGACCGGGTGTATGCAATGCCATGGAAACATTGCTTGTAGATAAAGTTATAGCAAAAGAGACACTTCCTCTTCTTAAAGAGGCTTTTGATGCAGTCGATACTAATCTCAAAGGTTGCGTGGCAACACAGGAAATAATTCCTGTTACAAGGGCTAGTGATGAAGATTATGACACAGAATATTTGGCAAATATCTTAAATATAAAAGTTGTTGATGGCGTAGAAGGAGCGATAGAACATATTGTCCGTTTTGGTTCGGGACATTCAGAAGCTATTATTACACAAAATATTACAACTGCAGAAGAATTTTTAAATAATATTGACGCGGCAGCCGTGTATGTAAATGCTTCTACCCGTTTTACAGATGGAGGGGCTTTTGGTTTTGGTGCAGAAGTGGGTATAAGTACCAATAAACTTCATGCTAGGGGTCCTATGGGAATTGAAGGATTAACAACCTATAAATATAAAGTTTATGGAAATGGGCAGATACGATAATGTTAAGTATAAATGAACTAAAATGTATAATTTTTTTCGAACATTTAGATGAAAGAGAGTTGAAATTATTACTTTCAATTTCAAGAAAAAGAACTTTTTCTCAGGGTGAAATTCTTTTTTATGAAAAAGAAAAAGCGCAGCATTTAACGATGGTACTCGAAGGTGTGGTGAAAATTTATAAGATTGATCCAAAAAACAATGAAATTGTATTGCATAGATTTCGACCGAAAAGTTTGGTTGCAGAGATGGCTGTATTTGAAGGAGTTCCTTATCCTGCTTCTGCTGCATTTGAGAGTGATGGAAGTGTTTTAGAAATAGATTTTGATAAATTTAGAGAGTACTTTTTTGCGAATGCAGATGTTGCCTGTGCCCTTTTTAAATCTTTGACACAAAAGATTAAGTATCTTGATAATGTAATAGCATTAAATGTCGTCTTGGACTCTACGGCGCGAGTTGCCAAGTATATATGTGAAAATGATGATGCATTAAAGATGAAAAACAATCAACTTGCACAGTATTTACATATGACACCGGAGACACTTTCTCGCATACTCAAAAAATTTACGAAATTAGGCTTTGTAGAAAAAGAAGACAGTGCTTATAAAATTATCAATGAAGAGGCGTTAACAATACTTTTTGAATGATATTTGTTATCTTTATTGATATAAATCAACTCCTCTGTTATCTTTCTTGATTACAATCACAAAATATTATTGTAAAAGGATTGATAATGTTACATATTCCGAGTGAAGCGCAAAAAATAGTTGTTGACGGTGCTACCGTTGATTTTTACAAACTAGCAAAAGAAGGACAGAGTACATACTACTTCGATACATCAAAAGAAGGTCCACCACATCCTATGGTAAATGCAATGTCAGGTTTAGGATTGATTAAAGGAACAAATGATACTTTGGTTATGATAAATCATAAAGCACCGGGTGGGCTTTTTGCAAAACTTGGAGATGATGTAAAGTATGCTATTGAAGATTTAGATGGTGGTTTAGTAAAAGTTGTTTTTTCTTATGATAAAGATGCTATATCAGAATCTGATTTAACGCAAACAAGTTGTGGTGCTTGAGCTAAATAATGGGTAAAATATCGCAAGATTTTGCACCGCCGTTTAAATTAATAGCACCCTTTTTTATTCTAGGGAGTATTTTTTATCTTTTGTCATCATTGTACCTGTTCACTTTTACATCAGATGATTTATCGTTTACAAATCCGCAAGTTATAAGTTTTACGCACTTATTTTTACTTGGTTTTGTAATGATGACTATATTTGGTGCAATGGCTCAACTAGTTCCTGTTGTTTTAGAAGTAGGACATTTTGGCGTAGAACTTTTTTATGCTATTTGGCCACTTCTGCTTATTGGAACTTTATTGATGGTATTTGGATTTTTATATTCAAGTGCCTTATTGCCTTATGGTGGGATTGTAGTTTTAATTTCAATGATGATATTTGTTGGTGAAATTTTTTTAACTATCTTTAAAGTAAAAAAATTAACCCTAGTCATGAGCAGTGTTTTAATATCAAATACATTCTTATTTTTTGGAATAATATTTGGTCTTTTAATGGCACTTTCATATGCCGGTACAATATCAGTAGATATATCATCACTCTTAAAAGCACATATATATTCAGTATTAGGTGGTTATATTTCTATTACTATTATGGGGCTTTCTGTTGTTTTAATACCAATGTTTACGCTGTCACATAGCTTTTCTATGAGACCTTTAGAGATTTCTATAAGTACCATGACTATAGCTGTTGTTTTAGCAATATTGGCATCACTTTTACATTTGGAAGTATTAAGTTATATTGCGGATATTTTAGCTCTTGGTGCAATGTTAGTATATGCGTATTTAATATATATTATTTATAAAATTAGACCTCGAAAAGAGAATGATGTGTATGCCATATCTTTAATGTTTTCATACTCTTCTTTGGTGGCTTCTATATTGATGCTTGTTGTCTATTTTTTTATGGAAAAAGAGACTTATTTACTTGCTTCTATGTGGCTTCTATTTTTTGGTTTTTTTGGTTTTTTAATTACTGGGCATATTTATAAAATAATTCCATTCCTTGTATGGTTTGAAAAATTTTCTCCTCTTGTTGGAAAACAGAAAATTCCAATGCTTGCAGATATGGTACCGTATAAAAGTTCTCAAGCACAGTTTATATTTTGTGCAGTCGGTGTTATTATTGTAACTATTGCAATAATTTCTCAAAGTAATATTCTTATAGGGGCAGGGGCATCATTTTTAGTGATGGGTGCTATTGCGTTTATAAGAAGTGTATTGTATATGATAAATTTTAAAGGATAATAAATGGCAATGTATACTAAAGATGAAATTTTTCAGGCTATATCTACAGTTATAGACCCTGAGGTCGGTTTTAACCTTGTAGAAATGGGGCTTATTTATGATGCCTCATGTGATAAAGAAGGCAATGTAAAAGTGACTATGACACTCTCCACAAAAGCGTGCCCACTGCATCAAATGATTTTACAATGGGTTAAAGAAGCCGTAGAAAAACTACCGAATGTTCAAAGTGTTGATGTTGAGGTGGTTTGGGAGCCGGAGTGGAATATAACCATGGCGGACAATAATGTAAAAAAGGCATTAGGTGCCTAAGAATTGGATGAGCCTACTCTTTAGGCTCATGTCTTAAAAAACTATTTTTTATTAGTATCATTTCATATACTGAAACTTTTGGGAGTGATTCATTTATGATTTTATCTGTCTGTGGATACTTACCCTTCATTTGTTTGATCTCATCATAAGCTTTTGGTTTTACTTCGCTTGTTGCAACAGAAATAGCACCTGCCCATATAAGAATTATGGCAACCCAAACTATTTTTTTGGCACCTGCATACACACCTATAAAATGAAAGATAACAGTAATAATTATACCTATAGATAGTAAAAGTGTTAAACTCATAGATTTATCCTTTCTCCTTTTGGTGTAATAGTGATATTCGCGTCTTTAAACATTTGATCTCCAAAATCTTTTACTCCTAAAGTAGCTAGTAGCATTAAACCTATCACAATAAGTAAAAAAACTATAGCAATGGCATATCTTTTGAGCCTATTTATCATTTTGACCACTATTTTTCGGTGCCATTGGTGCATAATCTACACATCTTGCCGTATGAAAATCTCTTATAAAGTCTGGATTTTTAAAGTAATCTCCGTCAAGTGACCATCCCCGTTTTTTAGAAATTAAAACAGACTGAGAAATTGTTCTTCTCATTTTATTTTCACATATGATAGTTTTACCTTCATTGAAAATTTTTTTAACACCGTCCATTCTTTTTGTTGTTATATAATAATGAATACTTATCATAATCGCAAAAACAGCGAATACTCCACTCATCCCTTTTTTAAAGGCACCTTTGGGCATAAAATCCTTAGTTGTTACAAACGCTGTAATAGCTAAGAAAAATATACCTATAACAATATATGCAATTTCTAATTCAAAAAACTTTTCCATAATTTAACTTCCTTTTATACGACTGTTTTATATTTTTCTTCCCACTCAGTAAATTCGGGTGTGAAGTATTCAATGCGAACTTTTTTAAATTCTTTTGATGAATAGAGAGGCATATGTGATTTGGACTCTATTTCTTCAGACATTTCTTGTATCATTGCATTTGTTTCCTCTGTTGTTTTTCCATGAACCATAGTAAAAAGGTTATAAGGCCAATTCTCATATTTTGGACGCAGATAGCAGTGACTAACAGCAGAAAATTCCGCTGCTTTTTTACCTATTTCCTCACCTATTTCCTCACCTATTTCTTCATCTACATCCCAAACAACCATGGCGTTTGCATTAAAACCTGCTTTTCTATGATTTAAAATGGATGCAAATCTTCTCATGACACCTGCTTCTTGCAACTCTTGTAAAATATTGAAAAAGGTTTCATAATTTATATTGAGATTTTTAATAATTTTTGCAAAAGGTTCACTGATGAAGTCAATATCATACTGTGCATTTTGAATGATTTCATGATGCAGAGGCGTGAGTTTTATATCAGTATGAACAACTTTTATTAGCTTTTCTTTTTTTGCATCTTTACCAGTTGTATCAAGTTTGACATTTATTTTAAAAAGTTTTAATGTCGGCAGTACAATATAGTCATCTGCCTCTGTGAGTTTTGCAAGGAGTTCTATGGTTTTGTCTAAACCAAAAAGAGAGTCAGGAGCAACAGCCATAGTAAACCAGATGTTGAAATCATGGTTTCTTTCATAGTTATGAGATACACCGGGGTGTGAATTAATGATTTTTACAGCTGTGGCGATATTTTCTTTAGGAATTTTAAAAGCGACTAGAGATGACTTGTAGCCTAATCGTTTTGTATCAAAGATGGCAGAAGTTTGTCGTATGATATTTGCTTTTTTTTCTGCTTGCAATATTTCTAAAACTTCTTCTTCGCTCATACCTAATTCATTTGCAATCACCTCAAAAGGTTTTTGCACTAATGGAAACTTTTTTTGTATTCTTGAAAGTATCTCTTGTTTCATTTGTATTACTTTATTTTAATTTTTTGGCATAATGATTGTACCTATGTTTATCTAAATTTAAATTGATATTTGTCAATAACTTTATGGGCATATATGCTATGATTACATTACAAAAACTTAAGTAAGGGTATTTGGATATGGCTTATTTTCCGGCATTTTTAAAACTAGATGACAAAAAAATTCTCATAGTAGGTGGTGGAAATGTTGCTTATGAAAAGTTGGAACACCTGCTTGATTTTACAAAAGATATACATGTAATAGCAACAGAATACTCTGTCGCAATGAAAAGACGAATAGAAAAGGAAAATCTTGAGTATAAGCAGCGTGCTTATGAAGAGGGTGATATAAAAGACTTCACAATGGTTATAGTCGCAGTGGACACTATAGCATTGCAAGCAGAAATATTTCAAGAATCAAAAAAATATAACTGTCTTTGTAACGCTGTCGATTCTGTCGATTATTGCGATTTTATTTTTCCGTCTTATGTGAAAAAAGATGATTTGACTATTGCAATATCAACTTCTGGCACTTCGCCTGCAATGGCAAAACATTTAAGACGCTACTTACAAAAGATGATTCCAGATGGAATTTCAGAATTTTTACAAGAGATGAAGGCATTGCGTAAAAGCTTGCCTAAAGGAAAAGAGAGAATGAGAATGCTTGATGAAAAAGCAAAAAACTATATTGAAAATTGGAGTAAGTAATGAAGGCTAAACAAGGATTATTTTTAGGAGTGTTGTTCGCATTTTTTGTACTAGGGTTTATAGCTATACAAAAGGCTACACCGGACGCAAAACCACATAGAATGTATAAAGAAATTAAAATATATAGTCCATATAAATTTGAAAAAACTATTGGAGGTCTGGCAATAATTGATACCAGAACAGGAACAAAAGAAAAACCTGATGCGGCAGATGCTCTGTACCGTATGGATGAACTTGACCAAAAATGGGGAAAAAATCATCTTAAAATAGTTGAGAATGAGCTCGTCGTTTTAGGTGATTATAATCAGACAGTAAGCAAAATATATATTCAAACAAAAAAAGAGAAAAGTTGGCTAAAAAAGTTTTTTGGGATTTAGTAATATAAAGGGGAGTACATTATGCTACGATTAAGTCTGTTGGCAATAGTTATCATTGTTGTCTGGATAGAGATACTTCCTTATTTAATACCTAAAAAACCAAAAAATTTTTATAGTGATGATGATTTACGCGAGATTGCACTCAGTAGAGGCATGCATCCTATTCCCAAAGATTATGCTAAGTTTTTACAGCTTCTTGATTCTAAAGAGAATCCTATTACAAAAGAAAAAGTTGCTTTGGGCAAACAACTATTTTTTGATACACTGCTTTCAAAAGACAATACAATTAGCTGTGCATCTTGTCATATGTTGGGTAAAAATCCGCATAATAAAAACCAATTTTTAGATGATATAAGTCATCCACAGGAAAAAACAAGCTGTATGATCTGTCATATAAAAGATGAAAGTGGTACAGATAGGCTCTCAACAGCCATAGGAGTAGAAGGTGCAATTGCTCCAAATCATTTAAATACACCTACAATTTTAAATTCTGCTTTGGCAAAATACAGAATGTGGGATGGCTCAGCTAAAACTTCTATGGATGTTATTGCTCCAATGATACATGATAAATACAAGATGAATTTATCATCCAAAGAGCTTCAAGAGAAATTAAAAAAGAATATTTATTATGTGCAAGAGTTTAAAAAAGTTTTTGCTGACGGCATTACATTTAAAAATGTAGAAAAAGCAATAGATACTTATCAAAAAACACTGTTAACGAGAAGTGCTTATGATAGATTTTTAGAAGGCGATAACTCTGCAATGAGTGCAGAAGCAAAAAGAGGTTTTAAAGACTTTATACAACTTGGTTGTAAAGGTTGTCATACCGGCATAACAGTTGGAGGACAAACAATACAAAAATTTCCTGTACGAAATTATAATCATATCATTGATGTAACGGGAATCTTTAGTCGAGAATATATTGGTAGAGATGTGGCTGCATTTAATTTTAATTTTAAACAATACCGCAGATACCCGTTTGAAAATAAAGGTGGATATTTAGGGAAAGATAATAAACAACTTTTTCGTGTGCCTATTTTACGAAATGTAACAAAAACATCGCCATATTTTCATAATGGTGCTGTATTTGATCTGCGTGAGGCTATTCACATTATGGGAAAATATCAGTTAAGTATGGAATTAACAGAGATACAAATAGATGAAATTGTCGCCTTTTTAAAATCACTTGAAGGCAATGTAGTCGAGTATAAGGAGTTAAAGTGAAAATATTTTTTATTAATCTCGATATATTTTTTATGTTTATAAGCGGCATTTTATTAATGAATTACTTTGCTATACCATGGTCATATTTCAGGACTATAGAATTTTTACATATATTTGGATCTATAGCCATAATGATTTTGTTTATATTGCCTTTTTTATATACACATATGTATGAAAGTATGCTAAGAATGAAACATCAAAGTGCAAGTGGACTTTTATTTGGATTGATTTTACTATTGATTCTTATAAGTGGAACATACTTATTTTTAGTTGGTAACAGAGGCGGTGATATTTTTGGTGTTCTTTCATATTATATCCACCTTTATGGCTCTTTTGCCCTTGTTTTACTTTTAGGTATTCATTTGAAAAAACATTTTTTTTCAAGGTTTGCTGTTGTGACGATATCTTTATTTATTTTATTTTTGCCAAGTAATTCTTATGCGAAACAAGAAAAACTTGTAAATATTGCTTTTACCGATGGTGCAAAATATCATCATAGTGTTGATTGGACAAACTCTGTTACATGTAAAGCGTGTCATCCGAAAATATTTAAACAATGGGCAGATTCAAATCATAGACATCTTGCAGATTCAAATCCTTACTATATGGTGTTGGAAAATTTAGCGGGAATGGACAAGGGTAAAGAGTTTCGACAATGGTGTATGGGTTGCCATAACCCGAGTGCCGTAAGTATGCATCAAGAAAGAACAACACATTTTATGCAAGATAATATTATGCCAGAACCACTTTTTACTAAAGGTTCACAAAATCTCATCAATGAGTATAAGAAAAATCCAAATAGACTTGAGCAGGGTGTTTCTTGCATTGCATGTCATCGTATAGTAAAAGCAAAACCGATTGGAAATAGTTCTTATACCTTAAACCTTAGCAAAAGAAAAAAATATTTTTATGAAGATTCACATACAGATATGAAAGTGTGGATAAGTCAAAAGCTAATTAATGCAAATCCACAGGTACATAAAAATGAGTATATGCAGCCTTTATATAAGAAGAGCGAATATTGTGCTTCTTGTCATAATGAATTTTTACCGCATTCGGGTAAAAAAGTAGTTTCAACTTATGAACAGTGGAAAAAATCTCCTTACAATGACCCGAAGCATCCTAATGAGCATAAAGATTGTATTGATTGTCATATGACTAACTTGAGAAATGGTAAATTTTCTCCGCTTCAAGGGCATTCTACACTTGGCGGTAAAAATAAAAAAGATATAAAAGTACACTATTTTGCAGGAGGGAACTATTTTCTTTCTGGCTTAAAAAATACAGAGAATGAATCACAGTCTTTACAACTTTTGAAAACATCTGCAAAATTAGATGTAACGATTGATAAAAATATATTATATGTTGGTGTTAAAAATGTCGGAGCAGGGCATAAACTTCCTACCGGAGCGGCAGATTTTCGTGAATTATGGCTTGATATAACAGTCAAAGATAGCAATGAAAAAATTGTTTTTAGTAGTGGAAAATTAAATAAAGGAGGAGACATACAAAAGAACTCTGTTATTTTCAACAAGGTATTTGGTGATAAAGATGGGAAACCCGTAGGATTGTTTTTTTGGCGATATGTAAAATTACTCAAAGATACAAGAATACCGGCAGGTAAAAGAGTTGTAGAAAAAATTCCATTACAAAAAGATGTGCAGTATCCTTTACATGTAAACATTAAGCTTAATTTTAGAATTTATCCGCAATGGGTAACGAATATTGTAAAAGTTGCATATCCACAATTACCGAATCCTCCTGTCATAACAATAGAACATTTGGAAAAATCTTTTGAGTAAAATAGTGTTGTTAGTGCTTCTTATATTTTGTGAGGCACAGGGGTTTATGATTGAAAGTAATTATGAAGTCGCACAACAAAAAGCTTTGAAATCAAATAAAATACTTCTTGTGTTTTTGACAAAAAAAGAGTGCACTTACTGCAATAAAGAGCTTAGAAAAATTTTGAACAGTAAAAATATAACTTCACTTATTGAAAAAAAAGCAATTTTTCTTTTAGTGTATAAAGCGCAATACGAAAGTTTTCCTAGAGAATTGCTCTATGCGACACATTACCCAACACTATTTTTTCTTGATAAGTATGAACTTTTTTCTTGCAGAGCATTACGAGAAAATATAAATATAAAAGATATAATAACTTGCTTAACGCCAAAAAAAATTAGCCAATAGCATCAAAAGCATCTTCAATTGTTTTATACTTTTGTGCTATAAAAAGATAAACTGCTGCATTGAGTTTTGCTAATTTTAAATAGGCATCAGAGGGGTTATTGAGCTGTTCGAGTGAATCTGCAAGTGTTATGGTATCCCATGATTTTTTATAGTTTATGCCATAATATTGTGGGTCTATAATTATCTCTTTTATATCATCTCCTTCTTCAGTAATCCATAATCGACCTTTACTAAAGAGTTCAGGAGTTCCCTCATTCCCTTGAATGAGAGCGAACTTTTTATACCTATCTGCAAAAATTTCTACATATTTTTTTACATAGGGTTTATGAAATACTCCTGTAATTGCATAATTGCTGTTTGCAACATTTGGAAGTTTTTCTATGGTGTTAAAGCCGCTTCTAAGCCCTAGTTTATTTCGTATATCAGTAAGCATGTGCAATTTGTTGAGATAGTTTTTTCTGTTAAAATATTTAATATTTTGACTCAAAATTATATTGTCACATATATTTTTGATTGTGATACCATCTTTTGCAGGCTGTTTTTCATCACCCATTATAACTAGATTAAGATCTGTTTTTTGCAGTATTTTTGCAACAAGTGGAAAAATATAAGGATTTTTTGCTTTGCCGTCAAACGGATAACCAAGTTCTATGGAATTTGGTATATTTTCTTTTTGTGTATATGTATCACACGCAGTAAGTGCCCCACGGAACTCCTCTGTTGTCTCAGGTTTGAGTCTCCACCCAAGTAAAAATGCAGCAATCTGTTCACTCGGAACACTTTGGTCTAAAACCTGCTGCATCATATCTTTACTCTCCTCAAAACTTAAATCTCTATTACCTTTGGGACCGGTTCCAACTGCATGTATATATTTAAAAAAATCCATTGAATACCTTTTCTTATTTATCTAACTCGTTTTCAATTGCCTCTTGCAAATTACTGTCTTTTGGTGAAATGTCAAAATACTCTTTTGTAAAAGTAATAGTTACAGCTTTCATGGCATTATTTTCTTCTTTTTCAGCAATAAGTTCATTTTCTTTAAATTCAGTTATCCTCCAACCATTTTTTTCACCGGCTTGACGAATCAGCTTATGAAACTTCTTTAAAGGTATCTCGTGTTTTAAGTGCGTGAAAGAAACAGTTTTTACATCTCCTGTTGTCATAGATGTTGTTGAGCAGGCATTAAAAAGCATACTGCTTAAAACTATTGTAATGGTAGAAATTATAATTTTTCTCATGGTAACCCCTTTATTATATGATATAATAATAATTCTAAAGAAAGATTTAATTTATAGGAATTTGAATGACAATGCATGATATTATGATTATTTTAGTAATGACTTTCCCAATGTTTATTTTTACAATTTATCCAGGTATCTGGCTAGGTGATTATTTAGAAAAGCATCATAATATAAAAGAGTCACAAAAACGCTCTGTGATGATAATTATAACATTTTTAGGTGCATTACTCCTTTCTTCATTATTGTACTATGTGTAACTAAAAGGGGGATTATTGTGAAAAAATTACTTTTTATTATATTACTTGCATCAATGCTTTATTCATCTTCGGATACTGCTTTGGATGCATTAAATAAAGGGGATTATAAAAAAGCTTTTAGTATATTGGACAGTAGATTCAAGCATGGGAATATAAATGCAACATATAATTTATCATTGATGTATTATAAGGGGTATGGAGTAGACCAAAATATTTCTAAGGCAGCCCAACTTTTAGAAATTGCTGCAAAATCCGGACACAAAAAAGCTGTGCAAAATGTAGGTCGAATATATATGCAAATAATGAATTTTGATAAAGCAGCAAAATGGTTACAAATAAATGCAAAGATGGGTGATACGGGTGCTTATTATCTTCTTGCAGAAATTTATGTAGAGCAAGAAAAATTTAAAAAAGCGAAAAAATGGGCAAAAAAAGCTATGGACGCCGGCAACAAAGAAGCTTCAGTATTATGGCAGCAGTATGATTTACAAAATTATTAATTATTAATTATTTGTTAAACCAATTTAGTTGATCTCTGAGTTCAACGACTTTGCCGACTATAATGAGAGCGGGGGTGGGTACTCCTTTTGCTTTTTGCACAATATCGCTAAGTGTTCCGACAACGACACTTTGGTCTTTTGTAGTTCCGCGTGAAATCACAGCACAAGGATAATCTTTTGATTTGCCTACTTCTATAAGTTTTGATGCAATTTTAGGAAGATTGTGTAAGCCCATTAAAAATATGATTGTATCATCTGTTTTAAAATTTTCCCATGCAATTTGAGACTCTTTTTTATTTGGAGATTCATGCCCCGTTACGACTCTGAAACTTACAGCTACCCCACGATGTGTTACTGGAATACCGGCATATGCAGGTACACTTATAGCAGAGGTTATTCCTGGAATTATCTCAAATTTTATATCTCTTTGTGCAAGGTATGTACCTTCTTCCCCTCCACGCCCAAAAACGAAAGGATCGCCCCCTTTTAATCGTACTACTACATTATATTTAAGAGCATTTTGATAAATGACTTCATTTATTTCATCCTGTGGTAGTGTATGCTTCCCATCTTCTTTTCCTACATAAACAAACTCGCAACCGTCTTTTGTCATCTCTAAAATCTCAGGATTTGCTAAGCGATCATAAATGATAACATCAGCTTCACTGATAACTCTGTGAGCTTTCATTGTTAAGAGTTCAATGTCTCCGGGACCGGCACCAGTTAAATACACTCTGCTCATTATTTTTTGTCCTCATAAAGAAATATTCCAGATGGTTTTTTGATAGTAAATATTTCTCTTTTAATCCACCATCCTTTTGTATTAATCACAACGACTTTGTTCGCATCATTAACTGAAACAAAAAGTTCAGGTCTGATGTTGGACCATCTTACATGTAACACTTTTCCATTAAATTGGAATCTTTTAATGATTTTTAATGTTTTTGTATCAATGATTTGAATAACCGGAAATTTTTTACCGCTGAATGTCACTGCCAAATATTTTTTATCTGGAGATAAGGCTGTAAAAACAGGCATGCCTTCTGTTTTGATGGATTTAATAAATTTAAATTTTGGCGTAAATACAAAAACTTTATTGTCGCCAACAGCAGGAATGAAAACTTTAGAATGACTTACCGACCAAAAACCAAAATGAGGTACTTTTAAAACAGGCTCTCTTTCTCCTAATTTTAAAGGTATTTTTTTAAATTTCATGGTGTCTAAGTTAACTTCTCCTAACCAAGGACTTTTAAAAAAACCATTTATATACTTATTTCCATCGATTAGGGCATCAAAAGGCATTATTCCAACATTCTTAAACTCTTTATAGAGTATAAAATGAGGTTTTTCTTTATTGACATTTACATTTTTATAAACAGCAATAGTGTCATTATCCATTTCTGAAAAAACAAGATAATTTTTATATATTTTAATACCGACATTGCGTGAACCAGTCTTTAGTTTTTCTATAGGTTTTAAATTGCGTGAGAGAATATCGACACTCTTGTCATCATAGTTGGCAACAGCAACATAGTTTTTGTTGATAACAAAACCAATGGCACTTTTACTCGTTTTATACTCAGCTATTTTTTTTTCGGTCACAGGGTTAAATCTCATAATATAACCATCGCGACTTATAAGGTACCCATCTTTACCGTAAAACTTCATAACTCCATGATTCATATTATGCATATGCTCCATATGATTTCTAGGCAGTCCATCTTCTATGACTGCGACAGAGCTACTTTCACGCTCAACAACAAATACTTTTTCATGTGCACTTGCATTTACATGTAACGACAAGGCTATAATTATAACTGCCAAAAAGTTTTTTATTTTCATTATACTGTCTCTCTTTCTTCTTTAGTTAAGTAACATGATGGATCTTCACTCCATAGGTCACCTGTTATTGCATAAGCTCGTGCTCGACTGCCACCATTACATATGTCTATTTGTTTACATGTACTGCAAATACCGCTTATTTGTGTTCGCGGATGTATGCGAAGTTTTTCTAAAAGTTCTCCGTTTTGCCATATGTCACCAAAATCTTGATGGATGATATTACCGACAATTAGAGGGAAAAAGGGGTCAGGTCGCACATCTCCTTCACTGTTTATATTGAGTAGTTTGCGTCCTGCAGAATTACCTCCCCATTTGACGAGTCTCTCTCTCATTTTTTCTTTAAATTGAGGATACTTTTGTGTAAATTTATTTAAAAATGCAATAGCATCCATTTCCATATTTCCAGTGACGATTTCGATATCTCGCCCTGTTTCATAATACTCAAATGCTTTGTTAAGTATAAAATCAACAGCTTTTTTTCTTTGTTCCTTGCTTAAATCCATTTTCAAATTGTCTAATCCTCGTCCGGAATAAACTAAATGAGAAATATATATCTTTGGAATATTATGTTTTTCTACCAAATCAAAAATATATTCTAATGAGCCAATAGTATCTTTTGTCATGGTAAAACGAATACCAACTTTTGCACCTGTTTCGTTCGCTAAAAGAACAGATTTGAGTGTTTCCTTAAATGCGCCTTTAAGCCCACGAAAATAATCATGTGTTTTTTCATTTCCATCTATACTTACCCCAACATAATTAAAAGTATCAGTAATTCTTTTTATATTAGCTTTTGTAAAATAAAGACCGTTACTAGAAAGGTAAGTGATAATGCCATTTTCTTTACAAAAATCGGCTATTTCAAACAAGTCTTTTCTTGTAAGTGGCTCTCCTCCTGAGAAAATGATAAATTTCACACCGTTTTCTTTCATTTGTAAAATAGTTTTTTTAATCTGCTCAGTCGTTAAGGTATCTACTTCATCTAAAGTTGATTTTGAATAGCAGTGCAGACAAGAAAGATTACAACGATTTGTAAAATTCCAAATAGCGATGCTACCATCTAAAATTCTCTCTTTTTTATCTTCAACAACTGAAGCAATGAGATTTGATAATCGAAACATTATTGTTTTCCTTTGTATGAGAGGATGTAATCACTAATAATGTCTAATTCTTTTGCGTTAAGATGCAATTGTGTCATGACTGTTCGTTTGTATCCAAAAGCTTTATACATTGATTTTGGGGAGTTTATATAAGCCTCTATTTCTGCTTTTGTTCTTGTGTCCGCTATTTGACTAAAAGGAGGACCAAAAGCCATGGCTGTTTGATGATGACAACCCCAACAATAAGTCTCAAAAACTTTTTTTCCAGTAAGTGTATCACTAAAAAGTAAAACAGAAAATAATAATAATAGAATTGCAATTTTATTCATCTTGTTTCTTTCCTTAAAATAACTATTATTCTAGCAAAAGTAAGCTTGAAATATGCCTTAAATAGGCTATAAAATAAGAATTTTTTCATTTATGAGTATTTGGTAGTATTATTAAAAAAAATTATAAAAAATGTTCTAAATAGTAAGTAAGATTCTCCCCAAGGGGAGAAAAAGGTGTCTATGCACCTGGAATATTTTGTCTATGCTCGATAGAGTAAGTAAATGTTGGGGTTGTTAAACCTTTAATATATTTAACAAATTTACCAGTTTTTGCTTCATAAATACCGATACGACCAGCATTCCACTCCGAAATCATAGTCCAATGACCATGGTTTGCAGGTTCAGCATGTAAAATTCTAGGAATTATAACTTTACCTTTTTTATTTTTTACAGTTGGAACTTTCCAGCTATAAAGTATTTTGTGTGTTACCGGATCTGTAACAGTACCTCTTTTTGTACCAACAGTAATAATTCTGTCTGTTTCAAGTGTTTGTTTGTTAATGAGGTACATTTTGTTCCATGCAGATGGTCCACCGATTACATTATCTGACCAAAGGAATGGTGTATGTTCACTTGTTCCGACAAAAAGACCACCACCGGCAGTTCTTACGCGTGCAACAACATCCCAGTTACTATCCCAAATAATACATTCACCGACATTCATACTGTTTGTAGCATAAAGTTGTCCATATCTGTCATTATACCAAGATGAACCTTGACCTGGGTGAGGCTTAGTACCAGGACCAGTATAAACTTTAGCAACTAAAGATTTTGTTTTAAAGTCAACAACACCCATAACATCACTTCCTTGAGAAGCTTGCATTAAGTAGCGTCCAATCTCTTTACCTTCATTTTCAAAACCATCATGTAAGATTTTACCAATGTTTGGAATATCACCAACAATCGGGAATCCTGGTTTAGAGTAATCAACAATATATACATGACCTGCATCTTTAAGAGCAAATGCGATGTATGGACCATATGGAGTATCATAAACACCGGCTACACGAGATGAACCGATATTTCCATCCATATCAATTACACTTGATGTCGGATAAACTTTCAATGGTTTTAATGTCATTGCATCCATTAAAATAGCACCACCTGGTACATAATTTCCTGCCATTAAGTATTTTCCATCTGGAGAAACTGCAAGACCACGAGATGATGTACCTACTTGTACCTGTGCAATTTTTTGTTGACCCGGTGTATTTAAATCAAACATTGTCACTAAACCTGAACGAGAGATTGAGTATGCATAGCGGGGTAGACGCTTGTTTGTTACTGTTACATGTACTGCAAATCCTGCAGGGTGGCGAGAAAGGATTTTACCAGTTGTGCCATCCATAAAGTCAACACGAGAAGCATCACGCTCTGTAATAAAACAAATGTTTGCAACTTTTTTCACATCCACAGGGTGTGGATATTTTTTTAGAAATTTCATTCTATCATTCAGTGGTTTCCAACCTGCAGTTACTGCTTTAAGGGTTAAAATTTTAATTTTATGACCTTTAAAATGTTGTAAATAATCAACCATTTTATCAGCATCTGCTTTATTAAATGTATTGTCCCAAGCAGGCATTGCAGTACCAGGAACACCATTTAGAATTTTTTCTGCCAAAGTGTAAGAATTCATTTTGGCAATTTTTGCAGGGCGTAAATCCGCTCCAACACCACCTTCATGATTTGGACCATGGCATCCTTGACACTCTTTTTTAAACACTTTAGCAACATTCATATGTGAAGTGCCGGCAAATAGACTTGAACCTACAACCGCTAATGCCGCGACTGATATAACTAATTTATTGAATCTCATTTTATTTCTCCTTCTAAAATTGAAGATTAGACATGACCCCATGGGGATCAGTCTGACTTAGTTCTCGTTTTCCAAACGCTTTTTCTCTTGATAATAAATCCAAATCATTGGAAGTATTATTACAGTGTGCAGAAAAATCGTTAAAGTCATAGGACCTTGATTAAGCCAACCAAAAAAGCTTGGATTAACATCTGTAAATGCTTCAAACATTTTATCTCCTTATCTTTTGTGTACTGGATTTTTTCCAGTAGTTAATAAATCTATAGCAAGTAAAATGAAGCCTGTAAAGACTACAACACCTGCAATAAGTCTCCAGTCCATTGCTTGAGCGAACCAGACACCGCTTTGACCATCAAAGTATCCTGCCCATGTTGCACCCATTTGTGCACGAGAAACAAGAACTTGAACATACCCGGCAATAGTCAATGCAACAGTCATAACTAGCATACCACCAGTGATTAAACTAGTAGACCAAATAGACAGCTTGGTTGATTTTAATACTTTTATGCCATTCGTTCCTTGAACAGCTATATAAAACATACCTACAAGAATTGTTGCATAAGCACCAAAAAATGCCAAGTGACCATGTGCTGCAGTAAATTGTGTACCGTGAGTATAAAGATTTACTTGTGGCAAGGTATGGAAAAATCCCCAAACACCAGCACCTAAGAAGTTACCAAAGGCATTCAGTACAAACCATGTAAATGCAGGTTTATTGGTAATAACAGATTTTGCTTGATACTCATCTGTATGCTCTTTCGCCATCTCTGCACCCTGTGTTTTGCCCCAGTCATAAAGTACATGAACAAACATTGCAACTAGTGGTAATGGTTCTAGCGCACTAAATAATGCACCAATTTCCCACCAGTACTCAGGTGTACCAATCCAGAAATAGTGGTGACCTAAACCTAGGATACCTGAACCAAAGAGCATAGCAACTTCAATCCATAACCACATTTCAACGACTTGACGATGTGCCCCAATCATTTTAATAAGACCATAAGCAGCAATCGCACCAACGAAAACTTCCCATGTAGCCTCAACCCATAAGTGGATTACCCACCACCACCAATACTGATCAACTGAGATATTGTCAGTAAAGAACATACCAGCTAAATAAAGACCGGCAAATGCAATCATATCAGCCATTAAAACTGTTACGATTCCTGTTTGTTTTCCTTTCATACCTGTTAAGAAAAGATTTCCAACAAATCCAAGAGCAACAACTACGATTCCCCAGTCAGCCCAACGCGGTGCTTCAATATATTCACGACCTTCTGTAATAAACCAGATTGTGGTATCACTAGCAGGACCAACTTGAATAAATAGAAACACTAAAACAACTATTACAATTGCAAGTGCAAATATCCAAAAAAGGAGTTTACCAATTTTAATACCTACTGTTTCAATTCCTGTTTCATCTGGCAATAACCAATAAACAGAACCAAACATTGCAAATACCATCCATACAACGAGTGCATTAATGTGTATAATTCTTGCGATTGAAAAGTCTAGAATTCCATAAAGAAAACCAGGCATTACATATTGAATAGCCGCTACCAAACCAAAAAGTAATTGAGCACCAAACAAAATCGCTGCAAAAGTAAAATACCATGTAGCTAATTGTTTTGATTCGCTGCCAATACCTGTTAAGTGATTACTTGCCATTTACTGCTCCTTTTATTTTTCCAAAATTTCTTGGAAAACCATTTGTGTCAATAGAAGACATTTGTTTTAAGAATGCAACCAAACCTTTTGCCTCTTTTGCAGTAATACCAAGATTTGGCATCATACGAGCATGTGTAGGGTATTGACCTGGATGTTGTAAAAATTCAGCCATGGCTTCTTCTCTTGTATTTTTTCCAGTTAAAGCTTGCATTGCACCATTTGGTCCCCATGCAGGATCTAACCATGCTTTTGTTAAATCAGGTGCATAGTAAGCGCCATTTCCTAAAAGTGTATGACAATCCATACAATTTTTTGCTTGCTCACCTAGCTTTCCTAAATGTAGTAAAGCTCTCGCTTCGTCTTCTGAATAGTCATCACGACCAAAAAACTTTTCTTTTACTTGAAATAATGAATTTCCTTTCCCGTCATTTCCACCAATGATAGGTACTTCGAGACCACGCTTAGCGCTCATTTCATAAGTAATCTTGTAATTAATAACAGTAGGTCCTGGAACCCTTTTTGTCACCTTGTTTTGTAAATCTTGATCATTTCCCATTGCAATTTGTGCTGACGTATCAAATGTCAACCAAATTAAAAGAACTGATGCAAAACCTGTAACCCACGTTGCTGTTCTTTGCCAGAAACGATTGTCACTCCATACAGATTTATTAGCCACTGTATCCTCCTATAAAATTATTGTCGAAATATATATTGTGCATCAATGTTCATTTTCTTCATGAACTTGATTTTGCATATAATAAACTGCGAATGGAAGTAAAAACAATCCAATTGCAGCGACAACTAAAGCTTTTGCAGTAAATTCCCCGACATGCATTAAACTTCCCATTAAATACAAACAATAGGCAGTCAATACCCAAAACATGTATGCAAACAGCATAGTCCATGGTTTTAGTAGTTTTACCTTTACTGCAGTATATATACCAACATAAAATCCTCCAAAAACTAACACAAGCGCTGAAGAAACAAAGATAGTTAGAAAGTCATTCAATGCAATCCCCGGTCTTATCATAGATGGATCTATCATTTTGTTCTCCTTAAACTCTGTTAATATTTTAGAATCATTTGTATTCTAGTCTTTTCTAAAACTAATAAAGTTGATTTAAATCAATTTCACGAGTTAACATAGATATTTTAGCTTAATTTTATAATGAGTGTAACATTATGTTAGAGGAATTTGTATTTTAGTTAATAAATTATTAATATGTGTAGAACTGTAATAGTATTTTCTTATATGTACTCTAGTTACATGTAAGAAAATAGTTATTAATATTTTGAATTAACTCTTGAAGATTTTTACTATAAGTAGTAAGCTTTACTTGTTCATTTTTACTTATACTATTTTTTATATCATTGGCAGAAGATGTGAGTGCATCAGCACCGATATTTGCAGAAACGCCTACGATATCTAGGAGTAATTGATCTGCTTGTGCTGTTTTATTATCTTTGAGTAAGATTTCTAATTCTTCTGCTGAATTACTATAAGTGGATAAAAATTCTTTTAAAATGTCATGATAAAAATCTACATCATTACCAGCGATTTGTAAGCCTCTTTGAATAGCTAAAACTTCTAAATCTGAAGGAGGATTTGTTAGTTTTGATTTATGTGAGTATTGATATAAAATGTCATATAAGGCATCTATCTTTAATGGTTTTTCAAGATGTTCTTTCATGCCCGCATCTTTCATTTTTTTAATATCATCACTTGCTACATCTCCACTCAGTGCAACAATTGCTATATGGTTATATTGAGGGTTTTGTTTAATAATTTTTGTTGCCTCAAAGCCATCAATCCGTGGCATATGTGCATCCATTAATATAATCATGAAATCTTTGTCTTTTTGCAGTATATCCAGTGCTTCTTGCCCGTCATTGGCTACAATTACTTCTATGCCACTGTTCCCTAAAACCCCTAAAATAACTTTTTGATTAATAAGATTGTCTTCAGCCAAGAGTATTCTTTCTCCTGAAAAAAGTTTAAAATCTTCTTTAGTGATTTTTCCATGATTTGGAACAGTTTGTTTATTCACAGGCTTACTGACAGATTCTACCTCTATTTCATTATGTATATTTTTAGTGTTTTCTTCAGTAATTTCAGTAAATGTATCTTTCTGTGAAGAAGCTGGTTTTCTTTTTAAATAGAGATAAATAAATAAAAGTATAAAAATTATTGCTAAAGCGAGTAGCTCATTTTGGTATTGTAAAATCATAAAAAGACCCCTTTTTTGTTTTAACCTTAATCATACAGTATAAAAAATTAAACCTAAATCAAAATTTCTGTATAATAACTAATAAATTTATATTAATAGGGTGTTGTTTGCAAAATATTCCACATATTCCAGTTTTGTATAAAGAAGTTACAGAAGCTTTTAAGGATTTGAAAGAAGGGATTGTTATAGACTGTACTATGGGTTATGGTGGTCATACTTCTATGATACTTGAAGCAAATCCAAATATAAAAGTGATTGCAATTGACCAAGACCAGACTGCCATTGATTTTTCTTCAAAGCGTCTTTTTAAATATGAAGAGAGGGTGAGCATACGCAAGGGTCGTTTTTCTACTGTCATGAAAGAGATTCTTCAAGAAGTGAACCCTGAGGAAATAAAAGGGATACTTGCAGATATAGGTGTTTCTTCTCTACAATTGGACCAAAGAGAGAGAGGATTTTCTTATGAAAGTGATACACTTGATATGCGTATGGACAAAGATGCACCTTTGAGTGCTTCAAATGTTGTTAACGAGTACACACAAGTTGATTTGCAAAGAATACTGCTAGAATATGGTGAATTAAGAAATTATAAAAAAATAGCAGATGTAATTGTGCAAAATCGTCCGTTTAGCTCGGCAAAAGCATTAAGTGAGGTAGTAAAATTACATATGCCAAGGGGCAAAAAGATTCACCCAGCAACACTGCTTATGCAAGCGATTCGCATAGAAGTCAATGATGAACTCGGCGAATTAAAATCTTTGCTTAAAAGTATAGAAGATGCAAAACTTCCAGAAGCAAAAATAGCCATTATCTCTTTTCATTCTCTTGAAGACAGAATTGTTAAAAAAGAGTTTGCAAAATGGGCCAAATCATGTATCTGCCCTCCTGAAGCTTTTCGTTGTACTTGTGGAAACAACCACCGTTTAGGAAAAATTTTAACTAAAAAACCTATTATGGCACAGGCAGATGAACTCAAAGAGAATGTTAGAAGCCGTAGTGCAAAAATGCGTTTATTTCAAATGGAACTGCAATGAGTGAAAAAAATGAACTCTTAGATGAAATTGATACCTTAGTCAAATCAAAACAGAAATTAGGACTTAACTATTTTTTGTATATGCTATTGGTGCTGACATTTATAGCTATGTTTGCCTTTCCTAAAATATATATTACAGAGCAGATTTACTTCAAAAGCAGAGATATTGCAAAATTAAAAGTAGAGTATGATACGCTCAAAGAAGAAAATAAACTCATCAGTGCTTCTGTTGAGTCGATAAAATTTAAAAATCAAATACTCGATACACTTTTTTAAAATAAGGAACGCCAGTGATTCGTAAGTTTATAGAATTTGCTATAGAGAAACCACTTTTAAATCATATACTATTACTATTTATTTTTATGCTTTCCATTTTTGCATATATTAATATTCCAAAAGAAATTTTTCCGCCTATGAATATGGATAAAATTACTATAAAAGGCGGTTATGCAGGAACATCGGCTGATATCCTTGATAAAATGGTTGTGCAAACTATTGAAGATGATTTACAAAATATTGATACGCTTCAGGATATAAAAAGTAGCATAAAAAATGGCTCATTTATTGTGACTGCAGAGATTAAAAATGGTTCAAATAATATTAGAGTTTTAAATGATGTTAAAGATGCAATTAGCAGTGTAAAAAAAGATTTGCCTGCAGATATGAATGAACCTATTGCAAAAATTAAAACACACGCTTTTCCTCTTGTTCTGATAGCACTCTCAGGAGATGTTTCAAAAGAGATTTTATTAAAACGCGCGGATGAACTTAAAACAGAGTTGAGTAAGTTTAAAGATTTGAGCGATATAACGATTCGTGGCGATGCAAAAGAAGAACTGGATATACGGCTTAATCCTCAAAAAATTAGGGCGTATGGACTCTCCTCGACATTAGTTATAGCACAACTCTCTAAAATAAGTTCAATTTTTCCTATTGGAACGATTAAACAAAAAGCAAACCATCTTTATATTTCGACATATAATGGAGAAAAAACTAAAAAAGGCGTTGAAAATACACTCATAGATGTAGGTGGAAAAAAAATCAAAATTGGTGATATTGCAGAAGTCGCTTTTAAACTAAGTGATGCAGCAGAACTTTCTCATTATAATGGGGTGCGAAATGTTTCCATTAATGTGACAAAAAGTAAAAATGGAAATGCCATAGCCTTGGTCAAACAGATAAGAAAACTTTTAAAAGAACAAAAATTAAAACACTCCGAATTGGACTATAATATATATACAGATACTTCCGTCTGGATTAAAAACCGTCTTAATACAGTTTTTTCTAATATAATATTTGGCTTGATGCTTGTATTTTTAGCAATGCTTGTTTTTATAAATAGAGGGATTGCTTTTGTCGTAGCACTAGGAATTCCTGTAAGTTTTATGATAGGGCTTATAGTGACCGAGATACTCGGTGACAGTTTAAATATGCTTTCTCTTTTGGGAGCTTTAATCGCACTGGGTATGCTTGTCGATGAAGCGATAGTTGTTGCTGAAAATATTTACAGGCACCTTGAAGAGGGAATGGAGCGAAAAGAAGCAGTTATAAACGGTGCAGCCGAAATGTTTCCTGCCGTACTAACTGCGACATTGACAACTGTATTTGCATTTTTGCCTATGCTTTTAATGACGGGTGAGATGGGCATGTTTATTAAAATAATTCCTATTATGATAACAGTCCTTTTACTCTCTTCGCTGTTTGAAGCATTTTACTTTTTGCCATTACATGCACATGATTTTTTAAAAGTATCTAAAAAAGAAAGTTTTACAAAACGATTGTGGCAAAAAATGTATGTGTGGTATAGCAGAGTACTTCATTTCTTTTTTAGAAGAAAATTTATTTCTCTTGCTTTTATTGTTTTGAGTATTCTTTCTCTTGAATTTATTATGATTAAAAATGCTAAGTTTCAACTTTTTCCAGATTTTGACAATACTCAAATCTATGTTTATGGAAAAGTAGGTATAAATAATGAACTCAAAGATACTGAAAAAATTGTTACAAAACTTGAAAATATCATACTCAAAAATAGTAATGATAAAGATGTGTCTTCCGTTACCTCTGTTATAGGTTTTAAAATGGATGCAAAAAATAGAGCAGAACTGGGTGAAAATATGTTTCATATCTTTATTGATTTACACGAGAGAGCACCAGAGAATTTTTTCGATAAATACATAAGTCCTTATCTCTCAATAGAATATAACCCAAGCGTACAAACACGCACGAAAGATGCAAAAGAGATTGCTAAAAAGATTAAGAAATTGTTAGTAAATCAAAAAAAGAACTTTGAAGAATTGGTTGTAAAAGTTCCTGGTGCTGGTGTTATAGCACATGATGTTGAAATTGGACTAAGTGCGAAAGATGGCACAAATATTGTACCATATTTGAAAACATTAGAAAAAGAATTATCTGATATAAAAGGTGTTTACAATATAGCTGATGATGCAATCTTGGGTGAAAAAGAGTTAAAGTTACATGTAAACAGATACGGGCAGGAATTGGGTTTTAATGAACAGGATATTTCTAATGAACTTAGAGCTTATTATCTTAAGGGAGAATATGGCAAACTTTTTAATGATAAAGGTTTGGTTCGAATACGCCTTGAAAGTAATGTTGATAAAGATATTAATTCGATAAATACGATAGAACTACAGGTCCCTACATCAGACAAATATGTAGCAGTAAAAGAAATATGTGATTTTGAATATATACAAAGCTTTGTTACCTTGAAAAAAGAAGATGGGAAAAGAGTGCGTAGCCTCTATGCTTCTACTGATAAAAAAATTATTACATCTTCTGAACTTATGCAAAAAATTGAACCTTTACTGGATAAATTTAAAAAAGAGGGTATTGTTGTAGATATAAAAGGGGAAGAAAAAGAAAACAATAAAAATAAAAGAGAATTAATGCAATCAGGACTTATAGCTATTTTTCTGATTTTCATTACCTTAGTGTGGCTCTTTGATTCTATAAAGAAATCTTTGATTGTTATTAGTACTATTCCTCTTGTGTTACTTGGCGTATATGTGGGACATTGGCTTATGGGTCTCAACCTTACGATGCCGGGACTCATAGGCATTGTAGGACTTGCGGGAGTAGTTGTTAATGACGGGCTTATCATGGTTGACTTTATTAAAAATGCTAAAGATACAGAAGAATTGATGAAGCGGGCACAAACAAGACTTAGACCGATTTTATTGACATCATTGACAACAGTTCTTGGACTTTTAACATTAATATTTTTTGCATCAGGTCAAGCAAAAATACTGCAGCCTATGGCAGTATCTCTAGGTTATGGTATCGCATGGGCAACGGTACTTAACCTCGTTTATGTGCCATTGCTATATGCCGTAATATATAAAATCAAAACACCCCAACAACAACAAATAAAGGATAAAAATGAATTTAGAAATTAGTCAGGCACAGTTTGGTGTGAGACCGCCAGTTACAAAGCCGATACCGGAGTTTTTACTTGAAGTCGGTGAAAAAGGCTTAAGAGAGTTGATATCAAAACATTATGATTTAATCAAACAAAGTGATATTTATCATCTTTTTCCTCAAGATGATGCAGAATTTGAGCAGGCAAAAATCAATTCAGCAGATTTTTTTATACAGATATGTGGAGGACCTAAGTATTTTAACACAAACAGAGGAGCACCTCAAATGGTCGGTCGTCATGCACCATTTAGAATTGATGCAAAAGCTCGTCAAACATGGTTAGAACTCTATAAACCTCTTTTAGAAGAGTTGAAAGAGCAGGGAGTTACCGAGACATCATTATATTCGTTTTGGGGTTATTTAGATATATTTTCTATTTGGATGATAAATACACAGTAATAAGCATTATATAAGGAAGCTCCTTGTATAATTCCGACCTACCAACAAAAAGTGGGTTCTTAGCTCAGTTGGTTAGAGCTCTCGGCTCATAACCGAGCGGTCGAGTGTTCGAGTCACTCAGAACCCACCACTTTTAAATTTCCTCAAAAATAATCAAATTTTTTAGTATAATTCTTTTATGAAAAAGCTTGTAACAATTTTATTTATTTCATTTCTTATGCTTGGTTGTACAGGCAGTGATTATAGCTCTATTATGAGAGCAGGTATGTCAAAAAATCCAACTTTAGCATTGAAAAGTTTTGCGCGTAATAAATCTACATACTATATAAGTCATCCTAAACAATTAGCGTATGATATAAAATTTTTAGCTCATTTTAAAACGAATATATCGAAGTTTTGGGGTAAAAATAATGTCCTAATTCCTCAGAAAAAAGAGTATGTAAAATATCTACAAAATTATAAGAGCAGGGCATTAGTTGATTTTACAAAGGGCACTGTAAGAGTTGAAACCTTGGGTAATAAAAAGAGTTTAAAGCAGAGTATTGTTACGACGCTGTTGTTACCGGATGACCCACGAAGTGTAGATTTGTTCGGTGCAAAAAATGTTAAGCTTGGAGGGAAACCTTATCTTTTTGGTGAAGTAAAAGATGATATGGGTAAAAACATCCGTTACCAATGGCGCGCAAACAGATATGCAGATATTTTACTGAAAAAAAATTATAAAATGACAACTATTAAGCGTAATGGCAAATCTGTAAAAATGAGCTATGTAGTATTTCCTATGGTGCGTGACCATGCAAATATACGAATTGCAAAATTCAAGCCATTGGTAAAAAAATATGCTAAAAAGTACAATATAAGTGAAAATTTAGTATATGCAATTATAAAAACTGAAAGTGATTTCAATCAATTTGCCGTGAGTGGTTCGGGTGCTTACGGGCTTATGCAAATTATGCCAAAAACCGCGGGACGCGATGCCTATTTACATGTAAAGGGTCAAAAACATACACCCTCAAAAACATACCTTTTTAATGCACAAAATAATATTGAGTTAGGGGTAGCATATTTAAATATCTTAGACAAAAAATATTTGGCAGGAATTTATAATCCTGTATCAAGAGAGTATTGTGTGATTAGTGCTTATAATACCGGTAGTGGAAATGTATTAAAGACATTTAGTAGTGATAGAAACAGAGCAAAAAGAACTATAAATAAACTAGCTCCAAATACTGTTTATACAAAACTACGCCATAATCTTCCTTATCCAGAAACGCGTAATTATTTAAAAAAAGTTGTTACTGCAAAAAAAGAGTTTATACATATTTAATCCGCTTTCGGTAATCCAAACTTTTGAGTAACAAGTTCTCCTTCCTCATTAAAAAAGAGATAATAAAGCATATCTTTTTTTAGACTCAAATTTGCTAAATAGCGTAAAGCAAGATTTGCTTGCAAGGATGCTATATGCATGACTATCGGTGCCGTAATACCTGCCGGTGTTTTTTGAACTATTTTAAAAGCATCGTTAAATGATGATTTGTCAATAAAACAAACTTGTCCGTGAAAAGCTTCTACACTGCCGTAAATCCATGGAGTATGTACCTTTTTAGCATAAGTGTTAATGTCTCCTCGTGTCGGAAGATTATCTGTTGCATCAATGATGAGGTCTATGGAAATATTTTTTTTAGTCCATTCTTCAAAATTACATTCATGAGCAACGGCTTTTGTAAAAGGACATCTCTGCTCAATAATTTGGGCATTAATCGTAGCTTTATTTTTCCCCTCATCGCCCATTTTAAATGCAATTTGTCTATGAATATTATGCAAACTTACTTCATCAAAATCTATCATGTGTATTTCGCCGATTCCCGTAGCCCCTAAAGCAAAAGCAAGAGAAGAACCCAATCCTCCCGCACCTATAATTGCTATTTTTTTAGTTTGAAGATTCTTTTGGGTTTCTTCTCCCCAAAGCTGTACCTGTCTGTGAAAATATTGCATCATGATTTATCCTTTTTTTTCATTAGTTCTTTTACTGAAAGCCTCTTTAAATCCCCATGTTCGTCTAGCACGGACAACATCAGTATGACTCATATCCACTATCATAAGTTCTTCTGTGTTACCTAAATGGTTGAGCAGTTGGGCATTTGGAGATGCTAAAATAGAGTCACCATAGAACTTCCATACAAATTCTTTATCTGTATACTCACCGATCCTATTGGCTCTGAGTATATATATATTATGTGTAAAAGCTCTTGTAAGTATTAATGCTTTCCATCTTTCATACGATTCAAAAGTGGAAACACTAGGAACCAAGAGGCAGTCGATATTTTTATTACTAAGTTTAGCAAAAAATTCATCAAAATGAAGTTCAAATCCATTCATTATTGCAAATTTAAAGCCGTCAATCTTAAAAACCATAGGTGCTTGCAATGATGCAGTCTCATTTGCAAAAAATTTTTCTTCATTCCAATGTGCATAATTAATAAGAATTTGTTGATTGTAATAAGAAGTAGAAGAGGGAGCAAACTTTGCAATACATTTATATACTTTGCCTTTTTTGACAAGGACAAGTGGTGCAATTATAACCATACTATAGGTTAAAGAAAGCTCCTTTAAAACTTTTATTTGGTGAAGTGCCTGCTCTTTTATCATAGAAACAGACATCTGTTCTAGGTCTTTAAAAAAAGGGTTTAAAACATATTCGCCTAAGAGTAATACTTTAACATCTTTTTTACTTGCAATTCTTATATAATTATAAAGTTTTGTAGAGCTCATACCTTGCGCATTAAGCTGTAAAACTGCGGCTCTCATTGCTCAGTTTTTAGATTTTGAATTTTAATTTGTGCATCTTCAAGCATTTTTTGTGCTTCGCTTAACTCTTTCATTCCTTTTTCATATGCTTTTACACTTGCTTCAAGTGTAATTTCCGGATTCATAAGTGTGTCTAAAATTTCTTTAGCACTTTGCAGTTTTGTTTCAAATTTTTCTTTAGCCATTGAGTGCATCCTTTATATGTTTTTCAAATTTATCAAGTTCTACCAAAAAAGCGTCATGACCATAATCGCTTGGTATATCTATATAGGTATGATTTTTATTACCGATATTTTCAAGTTCATTGGCTATTTCTTTCATCTCAAAGTTTTTAAATAAGAGGTCATTTTTAAAGCTCACTAAATACAGAGCGGAGGTTACTCGTTTGAGCGCTTCAGCTAAAGAATCAAATCCACGGGATAAGTCGTATATATTGATAGCTTTTGTAATGTAAAGATAAGCTAAAGGGTCAAACCATTTTGTAAAATTATAGCCATTGTATTCCAAATAAGACTCTACTTGAAACTTTCCAAAAAGTTCATACAAACCATCTGTGAGTTTGTAGTCTCTACCAAATTTTTCTCGCATAGATTCATGGGATAAAAAACTGATATGCCCTGCCATCCGTCCAACTGCCATACCTGAAAGCCCTTGTTCTTTGAGAAGTTCTGGGTCATAATAGCCTTGTTTAAAATCAGGGTCATTGAGAATGGATTCCTGTGCAACTTTGTTAAAGGCAATTGCCCAAGGTTGTGTTGCATGTGTTGTGGCAAGTGCTATGATTTTATTTGCAAAATTCGGGTAATGAATAGCAAAATGAAGTGCCTGCATTCCACCCATAGACCCACCGACAATTGCATGAACTCGGTGAATATCAAGTCTATCAAAAAGAATCCGTTGTGCTTTGACCATATCTTTTATGCTAACAACAGGAAATTTATAACGGTATGGTTCTTGATGAGGATACTGCATACTCATAGGTCCTGTTGAACCAAAGCAGCTACCTAAAACATTGGAACAAATTACAAAATATTTATCGGTATTAATAGCTTTGTCTGAACCGATAAAACCGTCCCACCAACCGGGTTTTGTTTCTCCTTCATACAAGCCTGCAGCATGATGAGAACCTGTAAGTGCATGGCAAACAATGACTACATTACTTTTGTCATCATTGAGTGTTCCATATGTTTCATAGGTAATATCATACGGTTCTAAAATACGCCCGCTTTCAAGATAAAGTGGATTAGTAAAATGTTCTGTATGCGTTTGCAGGTTTAAAGACAAGGTGATAATTCTCCGAAAATTAGTAATAGTATTTTAGCAAAAGAGTCTTAATTATGCTTCAAGTGCCTGTTGTAAATCTTGTATCAAATCCTTGGCACTCTCTAAACCACATGAAATCCTTATAAGTCCTTCCGGTACACCACAGGCAATCAACTCATCATGTGAGAGTTGTTGGTGTGTTGTCGAAGCGGGATGTGTAATAATGGACTTGGAATCACCAATGTTTACGACAAGAGAATAAAGTTTTGTTGCATTAACAATTTTCGTAGCTTCTTCAAGATTTTTTACTTCAAAACTAAGTAATCCACTACATAATCCATCTTCAAAATATTTTTGAGCATTTTTGTAGTTAGGATTACTTTGTAAACCGGGGTAGTTGACTTTTTGTACTTTTGGATGTGATTCTAAAAATTCAGCGAGCATAAGAGCATTTTTTGAATGTTCCCTCATTCGTAAAGCTAAAGTTTCTATGCCTTGTATAAAGAGCCAGGAGTTAAATGGTGAAACCACTGCACCTAAATCACGAAGCAGTGACAGACGGGCACGAAGTGTATATGGTGGAAGTCCGACTTCTGTATAAATAAGTCCATGATATGAAGCATCTGGTTCATTAAAATGAATATATTTTGGATTATTTTTCAGTTTTTCTACCAATCCCTTTCGTTCAACTAAAATACCACCTATTGCTAATCCTTGACCTGTTGTGTATTTGCTAGCACTGTGTACGGTAATATCAGCGCCAAATTCAAAAGGACGGCATAAAATAGGTGTGGCTACAGTATTGTCCACAATTGTTAAGATATTATGCTTGTTTGCAATAGTAGTTATAGCTTCTATGTCGGCAACATCAATACTTGGATTTGTTAATGATTCAAAAAATATTGCTTTTGTTTTATCATCTATGAGTGCTTCTATTTGCTGTGGTTTATGTACATCAAAAAATCTTGCTTCTATACCAAATCGTTTTAAGGTATGTGTGCACAGTGTTAAGCTCCCACCATAGAGTTGCTTGGCACAGATGATGTTGTCTCCGACTTCTGCCACATTGATGAGTGCAAAAAATATAGCACTCATACCACTTGCCACCGCAAGAGCCGCCTCACCATCTTCAAGTTCTGCAAAACGTTTTTCAAAAACATCTGTTGTGGGGTTATTTAGGCGTGTATATATATTACCTAACTCTTTTAACGCAAAAAGATTGGCGGCATGCTCAACATCACGAAACTCATACGCGGTTGTTTGATAAATTGGCACTGCCATTGTTCTGTGAGAATCTTTTTCATATCCGGCATGGAGTGCTAGTGTTTGTAAGTCCATAATTACCCTTTAAGTGTTTCATCTTTAATTTTTTGTAAAAATTCTAAAATATTTTCTTGATATGCCAAGGTGTCATTATCATAAGTTAATTTTAGAAATTTTTTGAGTGTATTAATATCTATTTTTTTTGCATAACGAGGAACTATCTTTAATTCTTTTTGTATGTTTAATACTAATGAATCAATATCAAGACCATTGTTTTCTTTTACTTTTTTGACAAGTTCTTTGGATGAAAGCATTAACAGGTTTGCCCTATCTGTATCATCTTTATACAACTCAAGAGCAATATTTTTAATAAGAACATAGTTTTCTACAGCTGCATCTTCATTTGCCGCAATTAAGAGCGCAAAAATTTTTGCACGAAATTCTAAAGAACCATGATGATGTACAAATAATTCGCGAAATGCACTAAAAAAATGATGTTTTAATCTAAAACTAAATCTCATTAATCTTCCTTGTCTCGTATTATACATTGAAATGGTATAATTTCAAAAATAATTAGTAGAAGGAATTTTTTTATGGGTAGAGCGTTTGAATATAGAAAAGCATCAAAGTTAAAAAGATGGGGAGCAATGTCTAAGTTGTTTCCAAAACTTGGAAAAGTCATCACTATGGCAGCAAAAGAAGGCGGCGGTGACCCAGATATGAATGCAAAACTTAGAACTGCAATTTTAAATGCAAAAGCTGAAAATATGCCAAAAGATAACATAGATGCAGCTATAAAAAGAGCGACCGCTAAAGATAGTGCCGATATGAAAGAGGTAAATTTTGAAGGTAAAGCCCCTCACGGCGTCCTTCTATTTATAGAGTGTGCCACTGATAATAACACAAGAACAGTTGCCAATGTCAAAAGTACACTCAATAAAAATGGCGGAGAAATGCTTACAAATGGCTCTTTAGAATTTATGTTTTCCCGTAAAGCACTTTTTGAATTTCCTATGTCTGATAATATGGATATAGAAGAGTTAGAATTAGAACTGATAGATGCAGGACTTGAAGAAATCGAAGCAGAAGAGGGCGTTGTCTTGGTGACGACAGATTATACAAGCTTTGGTACGATGCATGAAGCTTTAGAAAAAATGAGTGTGGAAATTACAAAAGCAACACTGGAACGAATTGCTAATACACCGATAGAAATCACTGAAGAAGAACATGCTGATGTAGATAAAATACTAGAAAGACTTGAAGATGATGAGGATGTGCAAAAAGTTTATACAAATTTAGCATAAAATCTATGTATTATATAAAATAAGAAGAGTATATAAATACTCCTCTTTATAAACTTAAGCACAAATGCCTAGAATCATCCTGCACCTTGAACAGCATTCCCAAGATTCCACATAGGTAAGAATATACCAAGTGCCAATAAAATAACCATGGATGCTATGATAAGTAACATAATAGGCTCAATTGCTTCACTCAATCCGTCGATAATCGCATCAAATCTCATTTTATAATATTCAGCGACTTTTTTAATCATAGTATCTAATGTACCACTGTCTTCACCAGCACGTACCATTTGTATAATCATATTTTCAAAAAGATGTGTCTCTTCAAGACCTTTATTAAGAGTCCCCCCTTTTTTAACGGTGTTTATTACTGATTGCAATTTTCTTTTAAGAGGTAGATTGTCTACCATTGATGTTGATGTATCTAAGGCTTCAGCTATAGGAATGCCGGCACGAATAAGTTCAGAAAATACTAAGGTAAATCTACTTAAAGTTGCGAATTTAATAATGTTCTTAATTAGGTACACTTTGAGTAAAAATTTATGCCAACCATATCGTATATGTTCGTAGTTGTTGATTAAATATTTAAATATTATAAAAGCGATGGCTAATCCAGCTAATACATATGGGCCATAATTGTTAAAAATATATTCAAGTTTCATTAGAATTATTGTAGGTAAAGGCAACTCTGCATGAAGTTGTTCAAAAATACTTTTAAACTTTGGAACAACATAAGATATTAAAATAGTAAATGCTACAGCCATAGCAATCATAACATTCCTAGGGTATGCCATTGCTTTTTTAAATTTAATAACATTGGCTCGTATTTCTTCAAGCATATTTGCTAAAGAATATAAAGCTTCATCTAAATTACCAGTTTTTTCTCCAAGTTCGACCATTGCAATAGCTAAGTTACCAAGTTCATAACGAAAGTTTTGCATTGCAGATGAAATTGAGTGTCCTGCATTAATATCTTCTGCAACTTTTGAGAAGACAAATTTTAATGCTTCATCCGTTGTGGCACTTGCAATTTCACTGAGTGAATCATGTATAGAAATACCTGCGTTTGTCATAACCGCCAATTGTCTAATTGCTGCAATAAGTGCGTCAGGTTTTATTTTTCGTTTTTTGATATTCGATAAAAAAGTTGTTTTAAACCTCTTTAGTTGTACCTCAAGAGGTTCTTGAGCTTCTGCAACTTTAATAATAATACCGGAAAATTTTAATTTAGCATAACTATTCGCTTCTTTTCTGTTCTCAGCATAAAGCCCAATTTCTTCTTTTTTTCCTTTTGTTAGAACAGTTGCTACAAAATATTTCATCCTTTTGCCACCTTTAATATTTCTTCTATACTAGTTATTCCATCAATAGCTTTTTGAATACCATTTTGAAAAAGTCCTATAAACCCTTCTTTTGTTGCTTGATCTAGTATCTGCTCTTTTGATGCTCCTTTTGCAATCAGTGAAGAGAGTTCTTCTGAAATATTGAGCACTTCACATATCATCTCTCTTCCCATATAGCCTGTATCCGCACACTCTTTACAGCCTTTTCCTTTATAAAAAATTGTACCTTCTGGAATAACACCGTCTATCTCTTCTAAAACAGATGCAGAGAGTACATCTTCTGCTTTGCAGTGGGTACATATTTTTCGAACGAGTCTTTGTGCTTGAATTGCTACAAGAGCACCACTGATTAGATAATGCTCTATTCCCATATCGACCATACGAGGTATTGCACTAATGGCATCATTTGTATGCAGTGTTGAAATAACCATATGTCCTGTGAGCGCTGCTTTAATAGCTATCTCAAGGGTTTCTTGATCACGAATCTCGCCAATCATAATCTTGTCTGGATCTTGCCTTAGAATTGATCGGAGTGCATCAGCAAAACTAAGACCGATTTTTGCATTAACCTGTACCTGCTGAATAAGGTTCATTCTATATTCAACAGGATCTTCAACTGTAATTACTTTGTCTTCTACATTTCTTAACTCATTTAATGCACCATATAAAGTAGTTGTTTTACCACTTCCTGTCGGTCCGGTAACTAAAATAATTCCATAGGGTGTTTGGAGACCTTTGAGCAGTTTTTGGTAACTAATGGAGTCCATTCCTGCATCTTCTAGTCGTACAAGTGCTTTTTGTTTATCTAAAACACGCATAACAATTGATTCACCGTAAAGTATGGGAAGTGTGGATATACGAAAGTCATATTCTTTTGCCGCAACTGAAGTGGAGAATCGACCGTCTTGTGGTTTTCTTTTCTCTGCGATATCTAAGTTGGCAAGAAGTTTAAGCCTAGAAGCCAAAGGTGGATAAATATCTTTTTCAAAAATAAACATTTCTGTGAGTTTCCCATCTACACGACCTCTTACTACGCAGTTTTTTTCAGTAGGTTCAATATGAACATCACTTGATCTGGCATTAATACATGTTTTTAGAACAACATCAATAAGGAGTAAAATGGAGGATGCCTCTTGTTGTTCTTCTATAGAACTGATAGAGTTGAGTTCATCGCGTATCTTTTTAACCAAATCTTTAATACTGTCTTTGAGACCAATCTTATAAAGATAAGAAAGTATTTGTTTTTTTGTAGCTAGTGCAATCTTAAGAAGTTTTCTTGGGAAGAGTCTTTGAATCGCTTCTTGTGCATCCATATCTAAGGGATCATCAAAGGCAACAGTGACACTCATGTCATCTTGAGATATTGGAATTGCATTATGTTTTTCAAGCTGAGTAAGGGGCACCCTTTCTATAAGGTTATAATCCATATCAATGGAATCAAGATCTAAAAAAATGAGTTCGAGTTCTTGTGCTAGTTTTTCAAGAACTGCTTTTTCTTGTATATAGTCATAATTGTCAATTATAGAAAGATTATATGTACCTTCTCTAATTTGCTGCACAATAAACCTGATAAGCCGTTCCATAGTCATGAAGCCAGAGAGAGTAATATCTCTTAGTATCAGATTTTCATTAATACCTTTTGATAAAAGTCTCTCTACCTGTCCCTTCATTATAGAACCGTTAGCAAGTAAGTCTGTTGTTATTCTATCCACAATAACTCCTACCAATATACATGTCGTTTTAAAATTATTGTATCATAATACTCTTCAATAACCATTTTACTAATTTTATAATCTTTGGAAATATAAAGCTTATAGCTAAGCTTCGGATCTTTTGAATCTTCAAACAGATAAAAAGCTCTTGGCTCATGTTTGCCGAGCTTTGTGTATAAATCAAAAACTTTAGATAAAACATAATCAGTTGAAGGTAAAATATATTGAGATAAATCATATCCATCAATAAGTGCATGGTATAAAAGCTTTTTTTGCATTAGAATAACTGCAAAATAAGCTGAATTTGCACGAGATTCTTTTGAAAATCTGAGTGTTACTATCGGAATTGCTAACCTATCTACATAGTCTGCATTGAGACATCCAAATGCATATAAATTAACAAATTCTTCATCTTTCTTGTACTTTTGAAAATTTCTAAAACCTATACTGCAGACTTTTTCATATTTTTTATTTTGATATAAAGTAAATAAATTTTGTTTGATGTCATAGGCATAAAGGTTATAAGCAAGTATAAAAAGTATAATTAATTTCATTTAAATCTTCCTGATGTGATTTCATTTAAAAGTATTTCAGCATTACTTGAGTGCGAAACCTTTATGTACTCTTTTAGTGTCTGAATTGCTTTATCTTTTTTATGAAGTTTTACGAGTGATTTTGCGAAGACAATCCAACTAGCTTCTATATTAGAATTAATTTGATTGGTAATTAAAGCATAATTATACGATTGTCCATAATTTCCAAGTTCATAATATTTTTTCGCAACAAACAGGCTCAGTGCAGGATTATTGTTATTTTTAAAACGCTTAATAATTTCGTAAATATCATTTTTTGTCTCTTTTCTCTCAATTGTAATAACAACTTTAGGTTCTTTTTTTGTGGGAGTAACTTCAGGTGTAATATCTTGAATGACTTCTTGTATTATTTTTGGTTTTACTTTTTTGCGTATTTTTTTTGCAGTTGGTCGTTTTTTTGGATTCTGTTGTTTGATATATTGTGGTTGTGCAGATGTATGTTGAATATTTTGCATAAAGTCCATTGATGGTTGCAGTGTTTGAATTTCTTTGTTTAGAGGAACCTTTTGTATTATCAGAGATTTTTTTGTTGTTATATTTTTTATGGCTGGTATAGTCTTATTTTCTTCTTTAGTAACTGCTATCGGTGGTAAATTTTTCTTTTGAATTATTGATTTATGTAGTAGAACATTAGCATTGTCGTTTGTGTAAAAAATATATACTATAGGAATACTTATGAATAAAATCATTGTTATAATGAAATAAGGTAAAAATGATTTTATTTTATAACTTTTCCAACGCTTTTCTAAATCATGAACATTAAGCATTGATAAGTCCTGTATGAATTGCAGCCATTTCTACAAATTTATTTGGTATGTGGGTCGTGTTAAATGGATATATATGGCTACTCTGCTCATATGTAATATAAATATCAAATAAGGTATATAGGAGCTTATTTGTGTCCCTATAGTTTCCCTTTGTAAGTTTATATATTTTATTTACAGTTTTTGTGCTAAACATATTTGCAGTATCAAAACAGTTTGCTTTCATAAGTTTTTTTTGTATATAAATTTTTAATTCTGAATTTGAAGCATTTACAAGTTCAATAGTTTCCCAAATTCTAGTTTTGAAATGCTCTTTAGCTATCAAATCTTCTTTTTCCGTCTTGTGCAGAGTAATAATAAATTTAATACTTCTAGTATCAGATAAAAGTCTTATTTTTTCCATTAAAGCTTCAGAATAAAGTTGTGCTTCATCTAGTAAAATAATGGGAGTTTGTTTTGTTTTTTTATCTTTTACAATTTTCATAAATTGTGTAAAGTTTAATTCATCATTGTATTTTATATTAAATATATCTTGCGCAAGTGTCTTATAAAATTCATTTTCATCTAAAATAGGCGTTTGATAGAGATAAATATTGTTTTCTTCAGACAAATCGCTATAAAGTTTTGTCAAAAACATACTTTTTCCTGTTCCGGGTTTTCCATACAAGAGTATCATTTTCAGAGGTTTTTTTATTGAATCTTTTAAAGATTGATATATAGTAGATACTCTATCCAACTGTATATAATCTTTTACATTCACTGTATCTAAGAAAACATTTTTTGAATTTACAAAGATACTATCCATATGCTATTTACCTTCTTCCTTTTTATCGCCTTGATTTAATTTGATTTCTTTTTTCTTTTTTGAAGTGGGTTTTAGTGTGAGTAAGTCATCACTAAGACCTTCATATCCTAAATCGCTCAAAGAGATTGAATTTTTCTCTTTATGAATAATATGAGGTTCCATTATAATCACAAGTTCCTCAACAGTTTTTACTGTTTCTTCGTGCTTAAACAAATACCCAAGAATAGGAATACTACCTAAGATTGGCACTTGGCTAGTATCACTAGTGTTTTTGGAAGTAATTAAACCACCAAGTATAATTCTATTTCCGTCTTTTACTGTAACCACCGAAGATAACTGGCGACGATTTAAATCTGGTGGCATATCTCTTCCCGCATTGGAAGTTTTGGAAATATCTGTTGTAGTTTCGGATAAAGAAGGATTGATTTTAAGGGTAATTGTCTTATCGTCAGAAATTTCAGGAGTAATTGTTAAAAGAACACCAGCGAATACAGATTGAACAGAGTCATTCTGTGTTGTTGCCGCTACTCCACCACCTGTGCCCTGCTGATTTGTCGATGAAAGAATCTTATAAAAATATTCAGTTCCTGATGTGATTAATGCAGGTTGATTATTTAAAGTTAAAACTTTAGGATTAGATATAGATTTTACATCGCCTTGTGTTTTTAAAAACTTGATAACTTCACTAAGTTGTCCACTAGCACTCATTGTTAATAACTTTGATGCTCCTAGACCTGTTGCTGCTGTATCTGTAATAATTCCGTCTGCAGGTATAGTGGTACTTATATTGTTATAGTTTGCCGTACTTGCGGAGAGTTTTATATTTTGCAGAGCATAAAGTTGTTTCCAGTCTATACCTGTAGATTTCCCTTTACTCATTGTTACTGATAAAAGTTGCACATCTATAAGTACTTGAAGCTTTACTTTGTCTTGAAGCTTTTTCAAATAGCTTGCAAAGCGCGTTAATTGTTTATCTGTGGCTGTGACAGTGATGAGTCCTGCATTCTTGTTTATAATTGGAGCAGGAGCCTTATATAAATCATGTGGGCGGTTTAAAATACTTTGAAATTCAGTATCGAGCTGTTCCCAAAATTTGACTTCATCAGAACTTTCAATTTTTATACCTGTGTCTGATGTAGAGTTACCTCCTTTTGCAGATCCTGCACCAGCTCCTTGAGAAGTTGCAGATCCTCCTGCCCCTCCTGCATTAGCTACTCCACCTTGTTGCGTGTTAGAAGATGAATTGAGTGTAACATCCGTGCTACCGGTACTTTTTCTTTGTGAAAGTATATAATCGATATTGAATACTTTCGTTTTTATATAAGAGATTTTTAGTAGATTATTTTCAAGTGTATATGAAAGATTATGCTCCGTCAAAATAATATTTAACACTTCATTTATAGTCAAATTTTTTAAGTTTGTTTTGTTTAACTTAGTTTTTAAAAATTTTTCGGCATTAGGGTCAGTAACTATAACACTAAATCCACATTCATCACTAAGTTGATCTATGAAATCAACTATTTTAGTGTTTTTTGCAGAACTGATATTAAAAAGTTCATAAGAACAGTCGGCAAAACTACTTGTTGAAAGTATAACGGTAAGTATAGCCGTGTAAAGTGATGTTTTTATAAATTTCATTTGAGATCCCTACTTATTGTTGATTTTTATTTTTTTACTTCTACTGACTGTGGAAAGAAGAAGTTTTTTGTTTTTTCGAATTAACAGAACAGATTTTCTGTCAACCTTAACTAATTTATAGCCATACATGTAACTACCCTGCTTGTACCATTTCCCATTAATCATTGCTGATTTATTCAAAATTGCATCAAGGCTAAAGTGAATAGTTCTTCGTTTAATAGTCTTTTTATATCTCGAATAGGAAACAGGAGATATTCCTTTTTTTGCCCCTGATAATTTTGAATTATCATTTTTATGTAAGAAAATAAAAGGATTTTTAATTTTAGAAATTTCTTGTAATGAAACTCCAATTCTTGCCGGTTTAATTGCTTCAACTTGCTCATCAACCCATGTCAACTCATTTGAGAATAGCTGTGTGGCTATGAGGAGTATTAAAAGTGAGTATAAATTTTTCATTAGTATGTAATCCCCCATACTGAGATATTTAAATCAGAATCAAGACCTTGCTCTGCTTTAATATCAAAGTCATGTATATCTACTACCAATTCACTTTGTTCGAGTGAGTTAATAAACTTTAAAGTATTTTTATAATCTGCCACTGATTTGATAGTAATATCTAAAATATGTCCAAATGAACTTTCTGTTTGTGCATATTTATTAGTTAAAGTAATCAATTTAACATCATATTTTTGAGCATTTTTGGTGATAGAATCTAGGTATTCACCCCATGCGCGTTCATCATATATTAAAGATGAAATTGTCTCAATTTTACTTTTTATATATGCATTTGTATCTTTTAATGCAATAATTTCATTATTTACCTTCTTGATTTCTCTTTCAAGTTGTACAATTTTGGCTTTTGGGTTGCGCTGTAAAAATGCTTGATCCATAGTTATTTTAGTCTGAAGGCTATTTACACTTGCCCTTGTTTGTTCAAACTTTTCAAATGAACTGTTCCAAAAAAGAAGATAAGCAAATGCAAAAATAACACCTACAACCATAATATAAGTCAGATATGTATCTTTTTGACTTTTATCTTTAAAAGCTACATCTATTCTATGGAGATAATCTTCAATATTTATTTTCATAATATTTTCACCTTTAACTCACTAAAGTACTTGTTTGTTTTTGCATCAAAAGTGATTTCTTCTAATGTAAACTTATATTTTCCTTCATGAATTTTAGTTACATACTCAACAAGTTGAGTAATTTTTCTATCCTTATCTGAAACTAAATAAAGTGTTAGTGTTTTTTCTTTATTTTGCTGATCATACTTGGTTTCTTCAACATGCACACCATATTTATTTAAATCTTTTGTGAACATTGTTAAAAGTTTTGCTTTCATTGGATAGTCAACTTTAACCTCATGAATTTTTACAAGTGTATTTTTTTTGTCTGTGTATTCTTTTTTTTCTGTGGCAAGAAGTTTTAGAACCTTTTGCTTATCTGCTTGTCTATTTTTTATTGTGGCTTCTCTAGTGATTTTATTATTATGAAGTTCTTGATACTTCTGCTGGAGTAAATCTTCTTGTAAAGCTTGAGCATAAGTTAATACCCAATAGGTAATAGGGTATGCAAAAGCAAGTGAAAATGAAGCAAGCATTAAAATTATGAGTTTACCACTTGCTCGTTTTATGAATTTAGGGGGGCGTTTGTACTCAGTAAAATTACATTCATATTTTTCATCTCGTGACAATGTTGTATAAAGATGCATAAGTGCATGTAATTGATCGATATATATATTGTCAGTTTCAAATCCGTAATCGAATTCAAATTCACTTGATTTTATATTTAACTCAACTTCTAACATCTCATAAAGTTTAGTTACTGTTGGAAGTTGTGCTCCAATGTAGACCTGTTCAAATTTTTCAATTTCAAAAGCTCTTTTTGCATAGGTAAGAATATCATTGATGTTTGCAAAAAATTCTTTGTAAAGACGAATGAAAAATTCTTTATATTCACTGGTAGTTTCTTTTAAATTTTCTTGAGAGAAAAAATGTATAAACTCTTCATACTCGATTCTCTCACCATGCAGTTCGCAAAAGCGTTCATGCATTTCTAAAAGTGAATATTTTAATGATTTTGTGTAAATAAATTCTTTATTTCCATAAATAGTCAAAAAAGCATCATTTTCTTGAATATATATGAAACAATGCACTCCATTGCTATCAATTAATTCTTTTGAATAGAGTGACTTTATTAACAAAGGAGAAGGAATGATGACATCTACATATTTTATTTCTTCGACTATTTTTAAAAAAGTATTTGTTATGTCTAAAGGGTCTACAATGAAAACATGAAAATATCTGTTTTCTTCATCAAGGGTATTAAATGTTTCTATATATTGAATTTTATATTCAACTGCTTGGTCAAGTGCTAATTCATCATATGCTTTGTTATTAATAGCATCAAATAAGTCTTCTTGAGGAATATTTTTGCTGATTTCAATCTGAGCATTTATAAATTCTTTTGTGCTTATATATGAAATAACAAACTGGTCTTTTGAAAATTTTGGTGTTGTTGTTTCACTTATGAAACTTGATATACCACTAAAGTATGTCTCTTTGTATGGGTTAACAGACAATACGCTTGAGAAAGAGTGTTGTGTTGATGTGCTCATTGACTATAATCCTATTTGAAATGAACCAATAACATGGAACAAAATTCATCATTTTCGTAAAATTCTACTCTGTAAGTTTTATGACTATTATCAGCTGAATATTTTTTATTCAAACTTTTTAAAGTTATATCAGTCTGACTCTCGTCTGATTTCCCTTTTTTATAATAACCTATCACATTTACTCGGTAGTTTTTACCTTTAATAACTTTAAAATCGTCATTTACATAAAATTCTGAAGCTTTTGGTAAAGAAACTTTTTTACCATCTACAACAAAATCATATTTATCTTGACAATTTCTTGACAATTTAAAGTACTGAGGCTTCAATATGGTCACTAATCTGTTACCAATATATACTAAATACTTACCTCTTCTTTTTTTCACTTCACCTAATGGATTGGAAAAATAAAACTCATTACTTTTTGATTTTATCGGAATATAGCTTAAAGATTTTTTTATATTGTTCAAATTTAATAAAAAATTGTGATTTATTACTAAAGTTCCATAATTTTTTATTATTTTACTAATTTCTCTTTCATTGAGAGCAAAGTCTCTGTGAAAGGTAATCCCCATTACTTTCATATACTCTTCTATAGCAAGTAACTGATAAAAAACTTTTTGAGATAGTGTGGAAAGGTTTTTGCTCGTTTCTATTGCAAAAGCCGGTTTGGAATGTTTTATAGCAAAATAAGTCAAAGACTGTTGCATGGCTTCATTGCCATCTTTTGTATTTGTATTTTTTACATTAAAACTATGATGCTTTTTTAATAATTTTTTATTAATATTATTTTTTACGGTAAATGCTATATTGTCTAAATCGCCAAAAGGTTGTGCTCTTAATAATTTGCATTGATCAATAACGCAGGTTTGTCCCCAGGCATCCGGATTGTAAATATTTCCTTCACTTTTTTGACGATAAAATCCATGCCCATCATGTAGATTTAAAATAAGAGAAATATTTGGTAATACAATAATTTTTTTAATTGCATCAATAATTTTTTTGTCTTTATCATTTTTATTGATATGCAAAAACTTTCGGTTCATATCCCCGTGTATGCCACGCTTGTTGGCAATAATACTTGCTTCATTTAAATTTGGAATTATCCATAAATTTTTTGATGTTATTGTATAGTGTGTAGTTAGAATTTCAGGTGCAAAGTACCCACCTGGCTCATTCCCGTGAATACCGCCAATGACTAATAGTGTTGTATTTGAATCACTGTTTTCTTTTTTGATTAAATCAATATTTGCACTAAGCATAGATGAAAGAATAAGTACTATATATATGTTTAAAAAAAAAGACATCTATTTCTCTGTGATTATATTAAGTTCATTATCTTGCAGTTTCACAATTAAGATTTTTCGTCCCTTAAACGAAAAGCTTTTCGATTTATAATCTTCATTAAAGGTTACTCTATATACATTTTTTATATTTGGATAACTTACAATGTTGATATTGCGAAATATAATACTTTTAGTTTCATGCTTGTTAAAAACTCTTGTTTTATATTTCTTAAATCTTCTAAGATTCATTCCATCATATCGTTTAAATTTCGGTGCATAAAAATTAAGATATTTGTCAGTTTCATTGTAAATCCAAGCATAACGCCAAGCATAAAGCTCAGAAAGAAGCTTTGCAAGTGTCTCTTTTGAAGGGTTTGTATCATCATTTGAATTTTCTCGAATAATCAGTACTGTTTTTTTAATATCTATATTTCTATTCATACACTCTATACTTTTATTTTTGATTGCTATACAGCCTTTTGTAAAAGCATCTCTTTCTTGATTTGTTGGAAGTCCATGAATCCATATACCTTGTCCTGTTTTGCCTTCGTATTTATCATAGAGATTTGGATAGGAAGTAACAAAAGCCATTGGACCGTAAAAGGAATCAACTTTAGATATTTTTTTTACAATATCGTAAACACCTATAGGTGTTTTGAGATCGCCTTCTCTTTTTTTGTCCCCTTTTAGCTTTCCGGTAAAGGCACTGTACTCTTTTCTAAGCTGATAGGTATTATTTGCATCTTTTGAATAAATTAAAAGTTCTGATTTTGATTTATCGCATAGTAAAATATTTGTATATGATTCTATATATCCAAATTTTGTGTCTTTATCTTTTAGGTATTCTTTCCAATAAGCTGTGTCTGTAAGACTTTTATCTAATGTATTTTCAATATTTTTAATACCATGAAGTCTATAGTTGGTTAATATTTCATTGTTAGAAGCAAAAAGAGTAGTAGAAAGAAAAAAGAGACATAAGCTTGTAATAGCTATGGAATAAAATTTATTTTCCATGATCATATCCTATCTCTTTTAAGAAATTTTTATCTTTTGTCCAACCTTTTTTGACCGTTACTTGCAGGTTTAAATAAGCTTTTTTTCCGCTGAGTCTTTCTATTTTTTCTCGAGCAGATTTTCCTATACGCTTGACTGTTTCACCACCTTTACCAATAATAATGCCCTTTTGCGACTCTTTTTCTATAATAATGGTTGCATAAATTTTGTCTATGTGATTTTCTTCTTCAATAGAATCAATAATGACATCAGATTCATAAGGGACTTCATCACTAATATTTTCAAAAATAGCTTCGCGAATAAATCCTGCATAAATATCACGCACAAGTTCACTTGTTAAATCCTCTGGATCATACAAATAAGGAGAGGGCGGTAAATTTTTTGCAATAGTATCAAGCAAGTCTTTATGACCTACTTTTTTAGCAATAGCAACAGGAATAAGTGCTTCAAAATGATTAGCGTATTTATTATATGAGTCAATTCTTTTAAAAAGTTTTTCTTGAGAAACTTGGTCAATTTTACTCAAAACTATAATATGCTTGACTCTGCCATTATTTATTTTTAAAAATTTTTCATAATGTTGTGTAGCATCAGTAACTGGTGCTAAATAAACAATTAAATCGCAATCACCCATTGCTTTGAGTGCTTCATCAAGCATAAACTGATTCAACATTTTCTCTTTTTCATGCAGACCAGGAGTATCTACAAAAATAATTTGTGTATTATCATGCATTACAATTGCATTTGATCGTTTTCTTGTTGCATTTGCTTTTTGGCTTACCATCGCAATTTTTTCACCCAAAAGGGAATTCATCAGGGTACTTTTACCCGCATTTGGGCGTCCAATCAAGGAAACGAAACCAGCTTTAGTCATCTACAAACCTTCTTTAATTTATACAGACATAAGTGTCTGCCTTTAGTGTTATAATATATATCTTGATAAATCTTCATCTTCTACAGCATCATCCAATCGCTCATGTACAAGTTCGGCCGTAATGATGAATTCCTTGCCATTATATTCATCAGCATTAAAGCTAATATCTTCAAGTATTCTCTCAAGTATAGTATGTAAACGCCTTGCACCTATATCTTCAGCAGTTTCATTGGCTCTGTGTGAAAGTTTTGCAATAGCTCTTACTGCATCATCTTCAAAGATTAATGTCAAACCCTCAACAGCCAAAAGCGCTTGATATTGTTTGAGTAGAGAGTTTTGTGTTTGCGTTAAAATCAGATAAAGAGTCTCTTCTGTGAGTGCTTCTAATTCTACGCGAAGAGGAAATCTTCCTTGTAATTCGGGAATTAAATCACTTGGTTTACTAACATGAAAAGCGCCTGCTGCGATGAAAAGTATATGGTCAGTATTTATTGTGCCATATTTTGTTGAAACACTGCTTCCTTCTACAATAGGAAGTAAATCTCTTTGCACTCCCTCTTTTGAAGGATCATTTCTGCCCTGACTTTTTTCACTCAGCGCAATTTTATCTATTTCATCGAGAAAAATAATTCCACCGTTTTCGGCTCGTCTGAGAGCTTCGGCATTGACTCTTGTCATATCCAACAGTTTATTGCTTGCTTCTTGACGAAGTAGCATTTTGGCATCTTTTACTGTTACTTCTTTTTTGTTGTCTTCTTTGTTGATAGTAGCAAATACTTTGGAAAAACTCTCTTGCACTTTTGCCATTTCTGGAGGCAGATTCGTATCATTGAACTCTATATTGAGTTTTTCAATTTCAAGTTCAATGATTTTGTCATCCATTTCTCCTGACGCTAGGCGTTTTTCCATAGCTTCAAGCAGTCTTTGGTAATCATCTTTTTTACTCTCACTTGCACCTTTAGGAAGAGGAGGTAGTAATTTTTCCGTAATTTTATTGATGATGTAGTTTTGGATTTTTTCTTTATTTGCTTCTTCTTGTTCTGCCTTTACAATGCTGATGGAATTGACTACTAAATCACGAATCATAGACTCGACATCACGACCGACAAAACCTACTTCCGTATATTTACTTGCTTCTACTTTTACAAAAGGCACTTTCATCATTTTTGCCAGACGACGGGAAATTTCAGTTTTTCCGACACCTGTTGAACCAATCATTAAAATATTTTTAGGTGTAATTTCACTTTTAAGTTCATCGTTAAGTTGCAAACGCCTGTAACGCGTGCGAAGTGCTAATGCAATTGTTTTCTTTGCATCTTTTTGGGCAATGACATATTTATCTAAATATTCTACAATTTCTTTAGGTGTTAAATTCACTATTTATCTCCATCTAACATAAGCGTTTTTATATTATGATTTGTATATATACATAAATCGGCAGCAATATGTAAAGATTCTTTTATAAGTTCTTCTTCATCAAGAGAGGCATGCTTTTTCAATGCGCGTGCAGCCGAAATAGCAAAATTTCCTCCACTTCCTATAGCGGCAATCTCTCCATCTTCGGGCTCAACAACATCACCGTTTCCAGTAAGTATAAAAATATGTTCTTGATTTAAAACAATCATCATAGCTTCAAGACGGCGTAGGACTTTGTCTTTTCGCCAAGCCTTAGAAAACTCAACAACGGACTTGAGTAAATCCCCTTTTTTGTTTTCTAAGAACTCTTCAAACATATCAAAGAGGTTAAAAGCATCAGCAGTGCTTCCTGCAAAACCGGCTAAGATTTTACCGTGATGCAGTCTGCGAATTTTTGTTGCATTGCCCTTTAGAACACTGTCTCCGAAGGTGACTTGCCCGTCACCGCCGATAACAGCTTTGTTTTGACCTTTGTAAGCCAGTATAGTAGTAGCATCAAACATTAATTCTTATTCTCCCTGAACATCTACATGGAGTTTTGCATGGATACCGTGACCGAGTTTTAAATCTAAATCATGTTCACCGATTGTTTTAATGACAGCTTTGTCGGTAATAGCTTTTTTGTCTATTTCAATATTATGTTGTTCTTTGAGTGCGAGGGCTACCTCTTCTTTTGTAATAGCACCAAAAAGATGACCATTGTTTCCCACTTTTTTTGTAATGATAACTTCAAGTTTATCCAGTTTTTGTGCTATCTCTTTCAGTCTTGCAATCTCTGCTGCTTCTTCGGCTTTTAATCTTTCTTGTTCAGCTTTATGCTCAGCCAAAATCTCAGGTGTTGCATGTTTCGCAAAGCCTTTGCCTATTAAAAAGTTTTTTCCATATCCGTCTTTGACTTCTTTTACTTCACCGGCTTTACCTAAACTTTTTACATCTTTTATTAATAATACTTTCATCAATATTTCCTATTTTTTATATTATCTTTCTATTTCACTTGGATAGGCGACGATACCATTTGTTAAGTTGCCTATTTTGCTATATCCGTTGTCTGTAAGGATTCTTGCTACATGTGCCGAACGACTTCCTACATGACAATATAAGATGATATTTTCATCTTTTGCATAATTTGTTTCTTCCCATGTCTGAAAAAAAGAGCTTGTTGGGACAAGCTTATCAGCACCTTTAATGTGACCCATTTGCCATTCCATATATTCGCGTACATCGACAAGTTTAAAGTTGACCATGCCAAGTTCTCTTGCTTCAAGGAGAGAAACCAATTCATCACCGTCTAATTCGTCTTTGTTGACAAGCATTTCACATTCTTCTTTGGTAAGTCCTCTAGAATGCGTGTGTGCTGCTTCTTCCATACCTAACTCAATACGCTTTTTTTCTGCAAACTCTGGAGTACAGAAAATTCCACAGTGACAGACACCGCCTTCAGGAATTTCTTTCTCAATAGCCGGTTTACAAGGACAAATTCTGTCATCAACTGATTTTGGTTTTCCATCAACTTCTTCAACCATAAAACAAGGGCAAAATCTTTTTTTGTACATCATTTTGTTACGGGCAAGACCCATTTGTACACCTTCGTTTACATCTTCTTGCGGATTATAAACCCAACCGAACTGTGCATTTACCTTATCTGTAAATTTTATTGTTTTTTCTAATTCTGCCTGAAATTCTGGTGAATTCATGTCAATTTTAATCATACTCATATCTCTTTCCTATTTATTTTTGAATTTGTTTCTTGCTTTACCTTCAATGATAAAACGCAATGCATTAAGTTTTATAAAACCTTCTGCATCTTTTTGATTATAGACTTCATCTTCTTCAAAAGTTGAATATTCAGGATTGAAAAGTGACACATCAGAGCTTCTTCCAACTACCGTAACATTTCCTTTATAAAGTTTTAATCGTACAGTCCCTTCGACCCATTTTTGTGTTTGGTCTATGGCTGCTTGTAACATTTCTCGTTCAGGTGCAAACCAAAAACCATTGTAAATAAGTTTTGCATAACGAGGCATCATTTCATCTTTTAAATGTGCTGCTTCGCGGTCAAGCGTAATTGATTCTATTGCACGATGTGCTTTGAGCATAATCGTTCCACCCGGCGTTTCATAACATCCACGGGCTTTCATACCGACAAAACGGTTTTCAACGATGTCAACACGACCAATTCCATGTTTATTACCATATTCATTTAATGTTTTTAGCATAGTAGCAGGTGAAAGGTTTTCTCCGTTAATCGCAATCGGGTCACCATTTTTGTACTCAATTTCTATATATTCTGGAGTGTCGGGTGCTTTCTCAGGTGCAGTTGTCCATAGCCACATAGACTCTTCTGGTTCAGCAGAGGGGTCTTCTAAAATACCGCCTTCATAAGAGATATGAAGCAGATTTGCATCCATTGAATAAGGAGATTTTTTCCCTTTTTTCTCAATTTGAATACCATGCTCAGCAGCATAGGCTAAAAGTTTTTCACGAGAGTTTAAATTCCATTCACGCCATGGTGCAATGATTGTAAGTGTAGAATCTTGTCCGAGGTAGCCCATTTCAAAACGCACTTGGTCATTCCCTTTACCTGTTGCACCATGAGATACACCGTCAGCACCGGTAATTTTTGCAATTTCTGCTTGTCGTTTTGCAATCAAAGGACGGGCAATAGAAGTTCCAAGAAGATACTCGCCTTCATAAATTGCATTCGCTCGAAACATTGGGAAAACAAAATCTTTTACAAATTCCTCGCGCAAATCATCAATAAAAATATTTTCAGGTTTAATGCCAAGTTCAAGTGCTTTTATGCGTGCGGGTTCAAGCTCCTCGCCTTGTCCTAAATCTGCCGTAAATGTAACAACTTCGCATTTGTATTCATCTTGTAGCCATTTTAATATAACGCTGGTATCAAGTCCGCCAGAGTATGCCAAAACAACTTTTTTAACACTTTTCTTCATGTAAAAAACCTTTGATAATAAAATAATTACCGCGATTATAGCTAAAAATAGGTGAGAAGTTTCTTATGAGTTTTGCATTTGTTTTTTTTAGTAAAGATTACTAAAGATATGGTTACATGTAAAGAACAATCTTACCCTTTGGAATCAAATAAAATTCCGCTAACCTCTTGCATTTTTGGTAAAAATTCATGTGCTTGCTCAGCCGGAAACCTGCGAATCATTTTGTCTGTTTTTGTGTCAATTGCAGCTACATAAAATATATCATTCTTATCCACGCCGAATTTTATATTTGTATTGAGTGGTGCAAGTGCGTCATTGAGTTGTTTTACCAAATCTTCAACACTCTCTTTTGAATCCATTTTTTTTGCACTGTTTATTGCAGAATTTTGCATCTCTTTACTTGCATCAGACTGTTTTGTACTTGTCTGTGTACTGTTTTGAACTTGCTGTGATTGATTTTGTGTTCTTCCTTGAACCTCTGCAGAAGCTACCTGTGATTGTTGTTGTCTTGCAACATTTGCAATGCCATCCATGACATACTCCTCTTAAAAGTATAATTATTAATGATAAAATCGACAAATAATTTAATAACTTTAGAAAAATATTTGATTTTTTTGTTTATCCTAAAAATTTTATGATAATCTTGCGCTTATGAAAGAATATATAACACTTTTAAAAGAAGAAAAAGTACTCAGACAACTCTCTGTCATTCAGCTTATTTCTTATTTTGGCGCTTGGTTTTCTAATGTTGCTATTTACACTTTGTTGATTCAAATGAATGTTGCAGCTTCTGTGGTTGCTTTTGTTGCGATGCTGAATTTTTTGGCAGGTGTAATTCAAGCACCATTTTCAGGTCCTGTTATAGATAGAGTGAGCCCGAAAAAATTGATGTTAACGCTCATTGTGGTTGAAATTTTGGCTACAGTATCTTTAGTGTTTATCACTCAGCTCTCGGATCTAGTATTCTTATATGTGCTGATATTTTTCAAAATGGCAGCCGCTTCGTTTTATTTTACGACAGAGATGTCACTTTTACCAAAAATTCTTCATGGTGATAAATTACGGCGTTCTAATGAATTACACTCCATTATTTGGTCATTATCTTATACATTAGGGATGGCAGTGAGTGGTTTTGTTGTGTATTGGTTTGGCATAAAAACAGCATTTTTATTTGATAGTTTTATGTTTATAGTAGCTTTTGTTTTACTTTATGGTACTGAGATAAGAATTGAAATACTTCATATTGAAGAAAATATTTTTGCTATGATACAAGAAACTTTTGTGTATTTAAAAGGGAATCCTAAAGCCTTGCATTTGATGGTTCTTCATTCCTTTGTCGGCTTAACGGCATTTGATGCTTTGGTGGCGCTGATGGTAGATGAATATTATGCTTCCATCATAGCAACATCACTCGCACTTGGATTATTACACTCAGCACGGGCAATAGGACTTGTCATAGGTCCTATATTTATCGGAAAGTGGATAAATAATAAAAGACTCATTTATATATTTATAGCACAGGGTTTGGCTGTTTGGCTATGGGCTTTTGTAATGCATAATTTTTACCTTTCTCTAGCAGCAAGTGTCGTTGTAGGCTTTTTTACGACGACCTTGTGGTCTTACAGCTATACGCTTTTGCAAAAAAATATAGAAAAAAAATATTATGGGCGTATAGTTGCTTACAATGATATGTTGTTCTTGTCTTCAGCTGCTTTTACATCCTATATGATAGGCTTTTTTGCAACACATTCATTTTCTTTAGAGGCAATTACGGTTATAATGGGCAGTGGTTTTTTTATAGGTGCGATTTACTATAAATATGTAATACAAAGTCAAAATATAAAAGAGATTTCATGATGAGTTTTGCAATTTTCGGTGGGTTACTGTTAAATATCGGTGCGTATCTTACTTATAAGGGGAAGATTTATCAGGCAGTTATTGTTTATCTTTTTGCGGATATTTGCTGGATTGTGATGGCAGTGCAAAAAGATGATCTGATTGGTGCAGGTTTTATTGTAGTAGGCACGATATTTGGCTTTTTGGCATATTTGAAGATGAAAGAGGGTGCGATGAGCAAAAATTTACAAGAGGTAGACGAATGATTTACAAATCAAAAGAGGGTGACATCAGTTTAGAAAATTTAACACGCTTGTACGGTGCAGTCGTGATAGATATGCAAGGTGAAATTGCCGAAATGAGTTTGGAGTGGTTTGATTTGTACGGTGAGAAAGTAAAGTTGATACATTATGTGCTTGTATTTGATTATACGCCACCGGGAGAAAGACAAAGAGATAAAAAAGTCTTGGAATTTGCAACAAAAGAGGCACTGATAGAGACGATGCAAGAGGTAGCACAATTTTTTCAAAAATAATTTCACAAGATACTAAAAAAGTCCTCTCCCTTGCCTTTCCTGCAGCACTCAAACATCTTGTAGATATTTTACAGGTGCTTATAGATATGCTGATGGTAGGAACTGTCAATGTTGCGGCACTTGCAGCTGTTGGTATGAGTATGCAGTTTATGATGATTGTCAATGTATTAATGACTTTGTATGTCATAGGCGGTAATGCGCTCATTTCTCGTTTTATCGGGCAGGGTAGAAAAAACAGAGCCTCGGCACTTCTGTTTTCACTTGTTATTCTGGCAGTGATTTTAGCTTTTTTCGTAACAATAGGCGGTTATTTTGGGAGTACACATTTTTATGCTTGGATGGGAGCAACACCTGCTGTTATAGAGCAGGGAAGTATTTACTTTAAAATTCTTTCACTCGGCATTGTCGTTATATTTTTAGATAATTTGCTTTACAATGCTCTGAGCGCTGCAGGCGATACGAAAAGTTCTTTTTATATTAAACTCTCTTCGGCAGGGATGAATGCTTTTATGAATTATGTATTGATATTTGGGCATTTTGGATTTGAAGCAAGGGGTATAGAAGGTGCTGCCATTGCTACGGTAATCTCATATATATTTAATGTGATTGCCTACTATATACTTATAAAAAAGATGAATTCTAGTCTTGATTTTATACCGATTATACGCGCCAAAGATGTTAAAAGAGTTTTGCAAGTTGGTTGGAGTGCAGCCCTTGACCGTGGCATATCAAGTATGAGCTTTTTGGTTTTTGTCTCCATCATCACTGCTTATGGAACGGCAGAACTTGCAGGCTATCAGGTAGGACTTCGCGTTGAGGGGATTGCTTTTATGCCCGGCTTTGGTTTTGCCATTGCCGCTATGGCTTTAGTGGGGCAAAATATAGGGAAAAAAGAGTTTGAAAGAGCTTATAATATGGGTATTATTTCCGGACGAATTGCTTATAGTTTTATGGGAAGTGTCGGGCTTGTTATGATACTGTTTCCGGAGTTTCTTGTGAGCTTTTTTACCAAAGATGCGTTGACCATTGCGGTTGCTTCAGAGTATTTGATACTTGTCGGACTTGCACAGATTCCGTTGGCAATTATGTTTGTGTATTCTGCTGCACTTCGTGGTGCTGGAGCTACAAAAACAACGCTTAAAGTGAATGTGACATCTTTATGGCTTTTTCGTGTGATACCTTCTTATATAGCCTATAAAATGGGTTTTGGGGTTTTTGTGATTTTTGCAATAATGAATATAGAGACTTTAATAAAAGGTATTATTTACTCGTATTTATACTCTAAAAAAGAGTGGTTATATACCAAAGTTTAATTTTTTTGTTATCATTTTATTAAAATTCAAACAATGCATTGTTTAGTTTTTTGAACGGTCTCGTTTATGCCAACTCTCCAAGTCCTTGTTTAGATTTATTTTGTATTTTCTATATCGAATTTTGCTTTCATTGTAGGGTTTCCATGGATTAATTTTTTAATGGTTAAATCATCAGCTTTATTATTGGCTAAGCGTAAATTATTTTCTGATGACAACAAAGCATCTTTTGTTTTTTGAAGATGACTGATTGTCTTGTCAATTTCATCAATAGCTGTTTTAAATTTACGACTAGCTAAATCGTAATTTTTTGCAAATCCTGTTTTAAATGTATTTATTTTATCTTCAAAATTAGTTATATCTATGTTTTGATTTTTCATCATATTTAATTCTGCTTTATACTTCATTGAATTCATGGCAGCATTTCTAAGCAGTGTGATTATTGGAATGAAAAATTGAGGACGAACTACATACATTTTTTCAAACTTATATGAAACATCAACGATGCCTGTATTATAAAATTCATTATCTGATTCTAAAAGAGAAACTAAAACAGCATATTCACAATTTTTATCTTTACGATCTTTATCTAATTTTGCAAAAAAGTCTTCATTTCTTTTTTTACTAGCAGTTTCATCATTCTCATTTTTCATTTCAAACATAATTGAAATAACTTCATTGTTCTGTCCATCATTTTCTTTATAAATATAATCACCTTTATTACCTCCACGGGCATCATTGTCCTTCTCAAAATAAGCACTTTGGAAACCTGTTGCTCTAAGCTTATTGAATTCAATCTCACAATGTTGCTCTAAAGTTTCACCAACCATTTTTGTTGAAAGCTTCTGTTTAAAGTCTTTGAGACGATTAATTTCATCATCTTTCATTCTGATAACTTCATCTTTTATGACAAGTTGATTTGTAAACTGTTCTTTAATGGATTTCTCAAGTAATTCTTTTTCATTCTCTTTTATTTTTAATTCATGGGTAAGCTCATCACATTCTTTTTCTATTTTTTTAGTAGCCTCTAAAACCTCAAGCTTTTTTGCACTTTGTGCATTTATGGCTTTAGATTTTATTTCCGAGATTTCTAATTCTTTTTCTGCTAATTTTTTAATCAGTTCGGACTCACTATTAGCTTTTAATTCAGTAAGTTGCTTATCTTTTTCTGCTAGTTCTTTTTGTAAAGAGTTTTTAATATTCGCTTCTGCAAGTTTAATCGCACTATCTTTTTCTCTATCTGCTAGGGCAAGTCGATTTTCTAATTCTTCCTCAAACTGACTATCACGAACTTGTTTAAGTATATTTTCAAATCCTGACTCATCTATCTTGAAAGCCTTTTTACAATTTGGACAAATGATTTCATTCATACTTTTAATTCCTTTATATTCTTACTGTTTTTTAATTAAGTCATTTACTACAACATTATTAACAAGCATTATATGTAAAAGAATTATTCTTGTCAAATTAAATAACACAAATATCGTTCATTTAATTGTTAAAAATATGACAAATTAAACTGAAACTTAATCTATCGGAAAAAAACTGTATTTTTATGGTTTTTAACAGTATTTTGAATTGTGTTTCCGCTTGCCTGCATACTGAGTGCCTGAGGGTATTTTTTGTAATATGTTCGCACAACTTGAGCTAATTTTTCTTTTGCCTGTGTGTCAATTATTTCATTGTCGTTTATAGCATCTGCAATGTTTTGTACCAGTTCATCTTGAGGCTTTGGTACTTTTCCTTTCCATGAAAGCAGGAGTTTTTTGTTTACATGTAAAGGCAAAGAACCCATAATACCGACATCATTTTGATTGTGAATTAAGAGCCCTGAGGTTGTTCCTCTGTCAAGGGTCAGTACCTGAAAAAGATAGAGTGTGTGGTAATCAAGCTGTTTTTGCATATCTTCTTTTGAAATTTTTGTTCTGTTTTGAAAAGCATTTTGAATAATGTCAATGTATGTGTCAATGATGCCTTCTCCAAAACTTTTTGCAAAGTCTGCATCAGCCTCTTTATGTTCTGTTTTATAGTTTTCAAGATAAAAATGGGAGATGCCTCGTGTTCTTTGCAAAGCAGGAATCGTGAAGTATTTATCTCCCTGTGTTTTGCCTGTTTCATAGTTTTCTCCTCCAAGTTTTTTCAGAGCATCATCAAAAGTTTTTTTATCTTCTTCATTAGCAATAGCAGGATTCAAATCAGCCATAATCCGCCAGTACGAAGGCGCATTACGCAACTCTGTCAGACTGATGTGAATATGTACAGAGGGAACATGTGGATTGTCGGGATGGATAATGGTTGAAACGGCTGTGGCACTTTGAAGATTTTTATCTGGATTGTCATCATAATGCACCTGTGAAACATTGACACTTGCTGTATTGAAAAGCTCTTTGTCTTGTGCTTCAAATCTGTTTCCGCCTCCGTGTTGCCCTTCATCTCTGAGCCATGTAACTTCTTTGAACTTTTTATTGGCTCCAAAGTTTTGTGAAAGGGCATCGAGTTTGTCAACAAATCTTTTTTGTAAAGCACTTACGAGAGTGTATGCCTCTTGTGCTTTTTTTGAATTTGCCATTATCATTGCCATTGTTTTCATCCTCTTTATTTGTCAGACAGTAATTTAAATTTTTGTTCAATTTTTGAAACAGCCGGCACTGAAGTACCGGTTCCAAGAGTGCTGTTAAGTATGCATCTTTTTTGGAACCCGTACTTTAGTGCGGGCTTTGTGTCTTTAAAGACTAAAACCTTGGTTCCGAGAAAGCATCAAACTAAATTTTGAATTATCATATATTTATTTTTCATAATTTTAGCAAGTTTAAGCTAATATTTCAGTATGAATAAACAAGAGTATAAACAAGCAGTAGAAAAATTAAATCTGTGGGCCTATCATTATTATGTTTTAGACGATCCTATTATGACGGATGAAGAGTATGACAAGCTTTATAAAGAGGTAGAGGAGTATGAAGCAGCGCATCACGGGGATATTTTAAAAGATTCTCCTACACAAAGGGTCGGCGATGTTGTCAGTGAGGGTTTTGTTAAAGCAAAACACCTTTCACGGATGTGGTCATTGGAAGATATTTTTAATGCGCAGGAGTTGCAAAAGTGGCTGGAAAAAGCCTACAGACTTGATAAAAATATTACTTTTTACTGTGAGCCAAAGTATGATGGTGCTTCACTGAATCTTATTTATGAAAACGGTGAACTGCAACAGGGTATCACCCGAGGAGATGGAACAGTAGGCGAGCTTATCACACAAAATGTGAAGACGATTAAAACGGTTCCTTTGAGCATTGAGCATAAAGAGCTTATAGAGATTCGTGGGGAAGTGGTCATTTTTAAAGATGAATTTGAAAAAATCAACAAAGAGCGTCTTAAAAACGGCGAGCCTCCTTTTGCCAATCCTCGTAATGCAGCAGCTGGGAGTTTGCGACAACTTGACCCAAGCATAACCGCAAAAAGAAATCTTGTATTTTTACCTTACGGTGTCGGTATAAACACTCTGCCGCACAAACTTTTGAGTGATAAAATGGCATATATTTATGATTTAGGGTTTCGCAAACCGCCACTGCGTGCCGTGACAAAAGGCTACGATGAGATAGAAGCAATGTATGAGCGCATGAAAGAAGAGCGTGAGAGTTATCCTATGATGCTTGACGGTATGGTGGTAAAGGTAAATGAAATAGCAGCGCAGATAGATATGGGTTATACGGTAAAAGTACCGCGTTGGGCAGTGGCATATAAATTTCCGGCAGTGGAAAAAATTACGCGTGTCAAAGATATTATACTGCAGGTTGGGCGCACAGGCGTTGTTACTCCTGTGGCTATAGTGGAGCCGACAGAGATTGAAGGTGCTGTGGTTGAACGGGCAACCTTGCATAACTTTGATGAAATAGAGCGTATGGATATTCGTATAGGAGACAAGGTTATCATTTTGCGAAGCGGGGATGTCATTCCTAAAATCGTAAAAGTTTTAGTGCATGAGAGAAATGGAAGTGAAGTTAAAGTTGAGAGACCTAAAAACTGTCCTGTGTGCGGGAGTGAACTGCTGCAAGAAGATGTGCTGATAAAATGTCAAAACCTTACATGTGAAGCACGAGTTGTCAACTCCATTATCTATTTTGCTTCCAAGCAATGTTTGAATATTGACGGACTGGGCAACAAAATAGTCGAACAGCTTTTTAATGTAGGGCTTGTAAAAAGTGTGCTTGATTTGTTTGACTTAAACATGGAAAAATTGTTGCAACTCGAAGGCTTCAAAGAGAAAAAAGCGAGAAATTTACTCAATGCCATAGAGCGTGCAAAAGGGTGTGAACTGTGGCGATTTATCAATGCACTTGGGATTGAACACATCGGAGAAGTGGCATCAAAAATGATAACAGAGGCTTTTGGTCTGGGCTATTTACATGTAACACAAGAACAGCTCATTGCAATTGATGGCATAGGTGAAGAGATGGCAGAGAGTTACTTGGAATTTATGCGCGTGAACGAAGAGACAGTTGTCAAACTTCAAGAGATTCTTCAGCCTGTACCTCCAAGCAAAAGAGAAGAGGCAAAAGAGAACCCTTTTAAAGGAAAAACGGTTGTTCTCACTGGAACCATGAGCGAGCCTCGACCGCTTATAAAAGAAAAACTCGAAGCACTTGGTGCAAAGGTAAGTGGGAGTGTCAGTAAAAAAACAGACTATCTCATTTATGGTGAAGATGCCGGCAGCAAGTATGACAAGGCTGTGAGTTTGGGTGTTATAACGCTAAACGAAGAGGAGATGAAAAACTTACTGTAAAAGAGTAATAATTTAGTTATATGTATTTATTCTTTTCAAAATATAAAGCCCTGCCACAGAAGATATGACAATATTGATAACAATATAGGTGATATCTGAATCCGTTGGCATGACAAGCAGGTTTTTGCCTAATTGTGATGAACTATAAAGATGCAAAAATGTAAAAATATAATCTATAATGCTATAAAGAACATAAACTATAACATTGTAATAAACAAAATTTACAAATTTACTCATATTTATTTGTATGCTTTTTTAATCAATTGTTTCGTAAACTTCTACTTCAGGTCTGCCTGCAAACCAATCACGCGGAGGCATATTTTCGTGCGATTTTTTAAAGGCATCACTTTGTGTATATGCCATAAAACTTTTCATATCTTCCCAAATGGTTTCAATGATAAACATATTGTTTTCACTCATATGAGGAACAGATTGCGGTGCGAGTAGTTTCATATCTACAAATCCTGCTTGTTTGTCCATTTCATGTTTGACAACGGCTTCTTTTAAATGTGTTGTATACTCTTTGAAAAACTCTTCTTTGATTGGAAATTTTGTAAAAACTGTAACCATAATTAAATCCTTGTATTTTAAAATATTTGTTTCAGTAAAAGTGTAGCACTCGTTCGTAAAGGAATGGTAAAGCGTTGAAAAAACACGGTAATTCAAAACCCAGCTATTTTTATATTTTGAATCTAGGTTTTCAAGTTAATGTATTTTTGGAACCGGTACTTTAGTGCCGGCTATTGCAACTTTCTTGCCACTCTCAGCCCGGACTAAAGTCCGCGTTCCAAAAATCAACAATTTTTTAATATATAACTGAGTTTTGAATTACCGTGTGAAAAAAAGATTTAAATCAGGGAAGATTGAATATGATGTCGCTATGAAAAGATTAGATAGTTACCTTGTGAAAAATGATTTTGTCGAAAGTAGGAATAAAGCACAGACTCTTGTGAAAGAGGGGTTTGTTTATGTTAATGATAAAGTCATAAAAAAATCCTCTTTTGGAGTAGATGAGTATGATGAGGTGGTCGTGGCACAACATAAAGCGTATGTCTCTCGCGCTGCTTTGAAACTTGAGCATTTTTTAGAAGAAACTGGCTTACATGTAAAGGGTAAAATAGCCTTGGATATTGGCTCTTCTACGGGTGGTTTTACTCAGGTGTTGCTTGAGCGTGATGTAAAAGCGGTTAGTTGTGTGGATGTGGGACGAGAACAGTTGCATCACTCCTTGCGTGAAGATAATCGTGTAAATGTTTATGAAGGGTGTGATATTCGTAAGTTTGAGTCGAATGAGCCATTTGAGCTTATTGTTAGTGATGTTGCCTTCATCTCTTTGCTTTATATTTTGGATGATGTTGACAGACTTGCATCGGGTGACATTGTTTTACTTTTTAAACCGCAGTTTGAGGTGGGGCGTGAGGCAAAGCGTGACAAAAACGGTGTGGTTTTGGATCAAAAAGCAATAAAACGGGCTATGCAAAAGTTTGAAGATGCTTGTGCCATAAAAAATTGGCAGTTAGTGAAAAAGTCTCCCTCAAAATTGACAGGAAAAGAGGGCAATCAAGAGTGGTGTTATTATTTTCTAAAGTAAAATAACCTTTGCCAAGCCTAAAAAGATAAAAAACCCCATAGTATCGGTTGCTGTTGTTAGTAATAGTGGGGAAGCAATCGCTGGATCAATCTTGAAATGTTTAAAAAATATGGGTAAAAATGAGCCTATGAGTCCGGCAAGAGAAAGGTTCAATATAATAGCAGCGCCAACAACAACACCTAACATATACTGATGAAACCAGAGGTAAGTAATAATTCCGACAAAAATTCCTACTATAAGTCCATTGGCAACACCGATGGCGAATTCTTTGAGTATCAATTGCAATGCCCGCTGTGAACTTATGTCCCCTATTGCGAGACGCCGTACTGTAATTGTGACGGCCTGATTTCCGACATTGCCACCAAGTGCTGCAACTATAGGCATTAAAACGGCAAGAGTGACGATTTGTTCTATAGTGCCTTTAAAGTAATTTACAACTAAAACAGAGAGTAAGATTGCACAAAGATTGATAAAAATCCATTCTAGTCTTTTTGGTTGTGCAGTGAAAAAACTTTTTTCTGCCTGATGGTGTGTTCCTAAGAGTGTAAGTGCTTGTGCTTCTTCTTGAACGCGTATAAATGTATAAACATCATCAAAAAGTATTCTGCCTAAAAGTTTTCCGTTTTTATCTACAACAGCAAGTGAAGAGAGGTTAAAAAGTTCAAATAGTTCGACTGCTTTATCTATGGGTGCATGATGGTTAATAAAGAAAGGTTTATGCAATTCATTATTTTTTAGTAATTCTTTGAACTTTGTATTTTCATCATATGTTATAAGTTTTGCAATATCTACAGTACCTAGAAGATGTTCTTTTTTGTTACATATAAAAAGTTGAATAAAAGGTGTATGCGTATTAAGCTTGTTAAATGCAGTAATATTTGTTTTAACATCTACAATAGTTTCATCCAATGATGTACATAAATATTCAAGATGCATATAGGCACCTACTTCTGTGTCGTTGTATTTGAGTAATTGTTTGATTTTTTGTTGTAACTCTTCGGGTAGAAGTGCATAAATACGCTTTTGCAGAGATGCGTCTATTTTATCAATTCTATTGATGATATGTTTTGCTTTATTGCTTGTGTCTAAGGTGATTGCCTGAGCTAATTTTTCATAAGGTAGCATATAAAGTACTTCTTGAAAAACTTCATGCGGTAGTTTTAAAAGGGTGGTAACAAGATTTTCTTTAGGAATTTGGTTGATTAGGTCTTTGTTTTTCGGGTTTTGTAAAATAAGTTTTTTATAATTTTTTAAAGCAGATATATCCTCTTTCATTCAGCTAATTCCTTTGAAAACATTATTATACAGCAAATTATTATTCTTAGAGGCAATACTATTGATTTCTTTTACGAATATATACTATAATGTAATAAATTAGCGCTGAGGTAAGAATGAAAGAAACCACATCCATAGCTATTGGTGGATTTGATGGCATACATATAGGGCATCAAGCTTTGTTTAATGAGCTAGATGACAATGGTACGATTGTCGTTATAAATACAGGGTATGCAAATTTGACTCCAAAAGAGTATAGGAAAAAATATACAAATTATAAAATTTTGTATCTTGAACTTGATGATATTCGCCATCTTAATGGAAAAGGATTTATTACTTTTTTACGAGAGAAATTCCCTAAGTTGCAAAAAATAGTGATTGGCTATGATTTTCATTTTGGTAAAGATAGAAAATACTCATCGGATGATTTAAAAAATTTATTTGACGGAGAAGTTATTGTGGTAGATGAAGTAAAACATCAAAATGATTCGGTACATTCGCATGAAATAAGAATGAAACTTCAAATAGGTGACATAAAAGGTGCAAATGAATTTTTAGGGCATAACTATACAATAGAAGGAAAAAGAGTTGATGGGCAAGGCTTAGGTTCACGGGAACTTGTTCCGACCATCAACTTACATGTAAAAGATTTTTTATTGCCAAAAGAAGGGGTGTATGTTACGCTTACTCGTATTGATGATGAAGAACATTTCCATCCTTCTGTGAGTTTTATAGGGCATCGTGTCACGACTGATGGCAGTTTTGCGGTAGAGACGCATGTACTTGATGGATTGTTTACATGTAAAGACAAAGCTGAAATCTCTTTTGTGGATTTTATACGAAATAATGAAAAATTTGACTCAATACAAAAACTCAAAGCAGCGATTAAAAAAGATAGTGCAAAAGCTAGTAAAGAACTGAAGTTCTTACAACTCTAAGGAATAATGTGAACAGAGAATACTTAGAAAACAAAAACACAATACACTTTCAATTTGAACAAAATCAAGAAGACTTTATAGTCGATGAAATTCCACTGCAGTTTAAAGGCAAGGGTAATTTTGCCATATTACATGT
>Ga0256840_1000107_pt1 | contig 72138 bp, 77 predicted proteins | sample 355202metaG_FD_185969 | JGI IMG/M metagenome (GOLD analysis project Ga0256840, IMG submission 185969) | Hydrothermal vent microbial communities from Mid Atlantic Ridge, Atlantic Ocean - 355-202 | ecosystem: Environmental > Aquatic > Marine > Hydrothermal vents | place: Atlantic Ocean: Mid...
ATTTACTATACATCCAAGCATCACCAAAACCAACAATACGCATATTAGTCTTCTAACCCGTTTCATCTTCTCACCTCACTTTTTAGAATTATAAAACTCAATCCTATAATTATTTTCTGACCATATTTTAAGAATTATTCTTTAATTTTCATATTCTAATAGCATATTTATAAAATTTTTATATAGTAATTAACATTAAAAGTCGATAGTGTATTGTCTTGTCAAGCAAACCTATGAATAACACATAAATAAAAAATTAAAAATCCAGATAAAACTTCCAACCAATTCATGCTAAAAATTAAAACTGAAAAGCTCGTAGGGGGTGAGGAATTTCATCCAACACACAATTCATAACAAAGTTCATATAAGATTGGAATGTGGAGAACGGATGAGTGACTGCCGTTGATATTAAAACAAAACAGATAACATCCTAATTGAGTGAATGAATAGATCCATGGCGATAGAAAATCTGTTAATAAATCTTGTAAAAAAGCAGGATTTTGTTAAAATAAATGTTTGAATAAAAGTTTAATAAATATTTAAAGATAAATAATTTAGTTCGTAGATTATAGTTTGATGGTTATCTGATAAAGCGAGCAAAAAAACAAACAAAAACTTAATCTCATACATCGTTCAATTAAGCTTATGCCAAAACCAAGAAGGAGTCAAGACAGGCAGGATTACTATTACTGGGAAGCAAAAAAGAGAGGATATAGGAGTAGAGCCGCATTCAAGCTAATTCAGATGAATAAAACGTTTAAATTGATAAAAGAGGGGGATAGAGTATTAGATCTTGGAGCCACTCCTGGTGGATGGAGTCAAGTGTGTGTGGAGTTTGGTGCTAAGGTAGTAGCAGTCGATTTAAATCCTATGAAGCCAATAGAAGGCGTAACTTTTATTAGGGGTGATATAAACGACGAAGAAACCATAGATATGATAAAGTCCGTCTGCAAAGAGTACGACGTAGTTATTTGCGATGCCGCACCTAAAATAACAGGTCATTGGTCCATAGACCATCTTAGATCTGTAGATCTCGTTAGATCTGCTTTTAGGATTGCGAGGGTTGTATTAAAGCCGGGAGGCAATTTCTTAGTTAAAATGTTTCAAGGAGAAGAAAGTCAAAAAGTGTTTAAAGAGATGAAACCATTTTTCAGATTTAAAAAGTTTCACAGCCCACCAGCATCAAGAAAAAGAAGTGCAGAAATTTATTTTGTTGGTAAAGGATTTAGAAGGGTAAAAAACATATTTTTTGTTGAGCAAGTTTAAGTCGAGCAAAATTTTTTTAATCACTTTACTTCATTTTGTTCTTGAGCAATACTGAGCCGCCGTGGCTTAGCTGGCAGAGCGGGTGACTTGTAATCACCAGGTCCCGGGTTCAAATCCCGGCGGCGGCTTCTAAATTTTTTCTTGTCTTTTAGGGTCTTCACCCTCTATTATCAGCTTTTTAAATACATCTATGCTTGCAAAACAAAATTTAAATTTTTAAGCAAAATAAGTGGAAATTATGGATAAATACGCATTGTTTAGTTTGAGTAATAAAGAGGGCTGTGAAAAACTTGCAGAAATCATATCTAAGTATCGAAAAATAATTGCTACGGGAGGCACCGCCAATTATTTGAGAAACAAAGGTATTGATGTTGTGGAACTTTCGAAAATAACGGGGTTAAAAGAAAAAAGAGAAATAAAAACATTACATCCATGGATTTTTGAAATGATTTATTCGGGGGTTATTGATGTTGTCGTTGTTAATTTATACCCCTTTAGCGAAAAACCATGCTTAAACAATATAGATATTGGAGGAGTTACACTTCTTAGAGCTGCTGCAAAAAACTATGAAAAAGTTTTAGTTGTATGTAAAATTGATCAATATTCTGAAGTAATTAAGAAATTTCCATTTATTGAAGATTTAAGACTTAAATTTGCTTGTGAGGCTTTTAAACTAACTTCAAGTTACGACAAAATTATATGTGATTGGCTATGCAATTTAAGACGATGAAAGCAACTGGTGTAGCGTATGCAGCTGGAACGGTTATTAACGCTCTAAGCTTAGGTGTAGGCTCCGCTTTCGCTTTAAATTTAAAAACAATAACCGAAGTTGAAAAAAGTAAAGAAACTGTTCTCGTATCTGATGGATTGAAATCAAAATCTCAAATCGTTGAAACAGCATTGGAGTATCTCGGTATAAAAGAGGGAGTTACTGTAAAAGTTAAGAGCAGCATTCCAAAAAGTTCAGGATTGGGTAGTAGTAGTGCTTTTGTAAACTCTCTACTTTTAGCTTTGTCTAAGTTGTTTGACTTGGATTTTGATCCAATTGAAATAGTTAAAATAAATGCTAAAATTTCTCTTGATTGTGGTATAAGTTATACTGGTGCTATGGATGATGCTGCCGCATCTTTACTTGGGGGTTTTGTTGTAACAGACAATAAAAAATTGGAATTGCTGAGACACGATAAAATAAATAGTAGAGCAGCTATTTTAATACCTCCTTGGAATAGGAAAAAAATTGACGTTGATAAAATGAGACATGGTGAAACTGAAATAATAAAATCGGCAATTGATTTGGCATTGGAGGGAATGTACTGTGAGGCTATGAAATTAAACTCAGATTACTGTTGTGCTATCTTAGGCTACGATACAACACCAGTAAGATTAGCGGAAAAATCAAATCTATGTGCTGGATTATCTGGTAATGGTCCGGCATACGTTGCTTTTGGATCATCAGTAGATATATGCAGGTTGCTGGGGGAGTGGACAAAATTTGGAAAAGTAATTTTAACAACAATACCCTCTGATCCAGCTTTTAAACATCTAAATTCTTAACTTCTTTGGAATGTTCTATTATAAACTTTCTTCTGGCTTCCACATCTTCTCCCATAAGTATTGTGAACAACTCATCTGCCTTTTTTGCGTCCTCTATAGTCACTTGGATCAGGTATCTGTTTTTAGGGTTCATTGTAGTTTCCCAGAGCTGTTCTGGATTCATTTCACCTAAACCTTTGTATCTTTGCACTTCCACATTGTTTCCTAATCTTTTAAGGAACTCTTCAAGCTCTCTATCGGAGTATGCATAGTATATTTTCTTTCCTTTTTTAATTCTATACAATGGTGGTTGAGCTATATATAGATATCCACTTTCAATTAATGGTCTCATGTATCTATAAAAGAATGTTAACAGCAAAGTCCTTATATGTGCTCCATCAACGTCAGCATCAGTCATAATTATAACTTTTCTGTATCTTGCCTTGGTTATGTCAAAATCTTTATCTATTCCTGCACCTATTGCAGCAACTATCGATTTTATTTCCTCATTTTTCATTGCTTTATTCATTCCCGATTTTTCTACGTTTATTATCTTACCCCTTATAGGTAGTATTGCTTGGAATCTTCTATCTCTTGCCTGTTTTGCAGAACCACCCGCAGACTCACCTTCTACTATAAACAACTCTCTTTCCTCAGGTCTTCTTGAAGAACAATCTGCAAGTTTCCCAGGCAAAGTTATACCTTCTCTTTTTCTTTTTATAAGTTCTCTTGCTCTTTTAGCCGCTTCTCTCGCTCTTCTTGCTATCATGCATTTTTCTAATATCTTCATTGCTAAGTTTGGATGTTCCTCCAACCATTCGAGAACGCCCGAATAAACAATAGTTTCAACAGCTGTTTTTACTTCACTGTTGGTTAGTTTTGTTTTTGTCTGTCCTTCAAACTGCGGTTCTGGAACTTTAACAGATACTATTGCAGTTAGCCCTTCTCTAATATCAATACCAGTCAAAGGTTTAAACTTCTTTATGTGCTTTCTTCCAAATTCATTTATAGCTCTTGTAAGTCCAGCTCTAAAACCAGCAGCATGCGTTCCACCTTCTATTGTTTTTATATTGTTGGCAAAAAACAGAGTTTTTTCTACATCGCTTTCTGTGAATTGAATTGCTACTTCAACTAATACATCATTTTTCTCTCCTTCCAAATATATTACATCATGTAAAGTAGCTTTTCCTGAATTTAGTTTTTTGACAAATCCTACAATACCTTCATCATAACAGTATACTTCTTTTTCACCAGTTCTTTCATCGTATAACTCTATCTTTATGCCTTTATTAAGATAAGCTAACTCTTTTAATCTTTGAGAAACAATTTCTTTACTAAATTCAGTAACTTCAAATATTTCTTCATCTGGCTTAAATCTGATGTAAGTTCCTGTTCTGTTTGTGCTTCCAACTACTTTCAAAGGTTCGACTGGTTTACCTCTTATATACTTTTGATAGTATTCTTTTCCGTTTCTCCAGACTCTGACCTCTAACCATTCGGATAGGGCATTAACAACAGATAGACCTACACCGTGCAATCCACCAGAAACTCTATATGCCTTTCTATCAAATTTGCCTCCGGCGTGAAGCTTAGTTAAAACTATTTCTAAAGCTGGTTTACCCAATTCATGCATTTCAGTAGGAATTCCTCTTCCATCGTCTTCTACACTTGCAGATCCATCTTTATGTAGAACTACTTTTATATTTTTACAGTATCCAGCTAAGGCTTCATCTATTGAGTTATCTATTATTTCCCAGAGTAAGTGATGCAGACCTCCAATGCCAACTCCTCCTATGTACATTCCCGGTCTTTTTCTTACAGCTTCGATATCTCCAAGTACCTCAATTTGCTCTGCAGAATAGTTCTCACGTACTTCGTCAAATTTTTCAAGACTCGCATTTCTGGACTTTTTTGTTGTTTTTGTATCTGTTTTCATTAATCTATGCCTTTTGGGGATGTAAATAAACTTTCTCTATGCTTTATTTTATCATCATAATGACTATTACAAAAAATTTAAGTTATCAATAATAAAAACTAAATTAATGTCCTTCAAATTTTTTAGATCTCCAAGATTAATTCAGATCTTAAAAGAGTTAAAATCTGGTCCTAAAAGTAAAAATGAATTAAAAAATTGTTTAAAAGTCTCTACATCTAGAATAACACAGATATTGAGTATGGCTAAATCAATGGGTTTAGTAGATGTTTCGCTTGACATGTATATAATAACGTCGAAGGGCTTACTTGTTTTGAATGCTTACGAAATCTTGGAGAACTTTGATAATATTTGCAAGACAAATTCTTTAAACGATTATTATTTGGATGATATACCTTCATATTTATTAGATAGGATTTATCAACTTAGTAATATTAAAATATTGGATGAATGTGATATATTCTATACTAATAAAAATTTTTCCAAAATATTAATTGAATCTTACTCAGTTAAATGCTATACTAATGTTTTCTGCTCAGAATACATTGATTTGTTTTCTAATTTGGTTGAAAGTGGGAAGGACGTAAATATAATAGTTAGTAAAAATGTTTTAAAAGAGATTCTATTAAATCACAAAAAAGAACTAAAAGATATTTTAAAAAAGTCGAATATAAGGTTTTATATATCTAACAAAGATTATAAGATATCTTTACTGATCTTAGACACCAAGCTAATAATATCTTTTTATTTAAAAAATAAAATTTTTAATTATAAAAAAATATTTATATGCAATGATGAAGATTGCTTAGATTGGGGGGAAGAGTTGTATTCCTACATTCTAAAAAATTCAAAAGAATATAATTTTTAATCTTCTTTTAATTCTGCTACTTCTCTTTCAAACCATTTTGGATTGTGTTCTTTTGCCCATTCTACTGGTACAGTTCCACTACCCAGCCTAAACATAGACACAAAGTCTGGCCAGTTTACTAAGACAAGAGGTATGTGTACGAATGTAACAAATAGCGTTACTATTATAGCTATCCATACATGTAAGTTAAAAAACAGTAGAACTCCGTTTTTTCCAAGAGCTTCTCTAAAGAAGTACAGAAACCAACCAGTAAATCCAAGAATTGCTAAGCTAAATATCACTGTTAAACCAAGCAATTTTTGACCGGCGTTGTACTTTGTTTGTGGAGGACAACCGGGTTTTGCAAACCAAAATTTCTCTATGTATTTGTATATTTTCGTTTTACCTAAGAATTTGTATGGATATCCTCCAAAGTTTTTCCACCATGCTATAGTATCCTTATCCCAGTTCAGTACTTCCTGCATAAAGAGAAATACCCTATCTGGTGTAACTACTATGTATGAGACAATTACAAGCGTTAATATTGCAGCAAACAGTATGTGTAACTTCATCAAAAACGCCCTTTCATAGTTATCTACCATTTTAAAGTAAACAAGAATACCACTGAGGAATAAACCATACCAACATATCATGTTTACAAAGTGAACTATCCTGCTTGAAAGAGGATGTCTTAAAACTACTTCTTTCAACTTAACACCCCCTAATTGCTTTCAAAAACCACCAGTCCTCTTAAAATAGGTTGTATGTAGTAGCTCCTCACTAACCTCTCCAAATGGTTGAATAGCAAATTCATCGTAAAATCTTTTTATCATTGGATTCTGATGAGATGCAGCGAGTTTGTACACTTTTCTAACTCTCTCATCATCTTTGTACTGTCCTTTTTGTCTCATTTTTATATACTTGTTTCTATGGGCAAATAAATCTGTAATTTTATAGGCTCCAACTGCTATTGCTGCTATAGATATACCAAATATTTTTAAAAGAGCCCTTCTACTTAACCTAACACTTGCTGGTTTTTCCACAAACCACTTCATAACTATCACCTCACAGAGGTAGAGGTAAGACAGGATCTATCCAAGATGTCCCCATAGGTTCAACAGGCTGACCACCACCATTTAAGCAACCACCTGGGCAAGTCATAACTTCTATAAAGTGGTATTTACTCGTTCCCGCGAGAACTTCTTCTAAAACATCTTTTATGTGTAAACCTCTATAACCAATTCCGTTAACGACGCAAACATTCAGAGTTACTTCGTCTAATCCAATTTCTTTTTTCAATTCTGATTTGAGTGGTATTGTTATCTTAGCCTCAACTCTTGGGTGTGTGTATCCTCTAACTTTGACAAAGTTCCATTTTTCACTCAAAGCTGGAGGTTCTTGACCAGATAGGACGCTCCAAGCAAACCTAAGAGCAGCTTCCATAACTCCACCGCTTGTACCAAAAATAGTTCCTCCACCACTATACCATTCGAAATTTTCGGGTTTCTCGTTTTCTGAAAATTCAATAGGATTTATTCCTTTTCTTCTGAAAAGTTCTGCGAGATCTCTTGTTGTTAATACAGCATCAACATCTTTAAACTTGGTAGTAACCAATCCTTTCTCTTTTAGCCATCTCCAGGCACTATCAAATTCCGGTCTTGAGGCTTCGTATATTTTTGCAGTACACGGCATAATTCCTACTGTATATATTCTCTCTGGATTTACCTTCCAAACTTTTAGTGCCCCGTACGTTTTTGCTGTTGGTCCTGCCATTTGTTGTGGGGATTTACAGCTTGATAAATGTGGTAAAATTTCTGGGTAATACACTTCTGCATATCTAACCCACGCAGGACAGCAAGATGTAAATTGAGGTAACGGTTTGTTTTCAAATTCTTTTAAGTCAAGTTTTACTTTTTTAACCCAGCTGATTGGTCTAATATCTTTTATTTCGAATTCAATTTCTTTCAACCCCAACTCCCAGTATGCAATTCTACCTATGAGTTCAGTCCCCTCTTCCATTATAGTTTGGTCAGCTGCAAAGTTGTTTTCAAATATATGAAATCCTGCCTTTTTTAAAGCTAAGTGCAATCTTGAAACTGTCAAAGTTCCCGGTGGCTTTCCAAATTCTTCTGCTAACGCAACTCTTACTGCTGGAGCTACTATTGCCACAACAAAAGAGTTTTTGTCTTCTAATTTTTTCATTACTTCATCGAGAAAACTCATTTGTTCTATTGCTCCAAAAGGACAATTTATTAAGCATTGACCGCAGTTTATACATCTATCGTAGTCTATTTTGTGTCTTGTTCCTATTTCCCCCATCATTGCCCCAGTGGGACACTGAGTTCTGCAAGTGTCACATCCTACGCATCTATCGGATACTCTTACAATTCCTGCTAATTCTCCTTTTCTATAAGTTTTCAGCTTTTCATTTACTGGGGAAGGTGGAAAAGTTCTAATCTTTTCTACCAATCCCTCACCCCCTTTAATACATAAAGACACTATAATATATCTTTTTTGCTACTATTTTCTATAAAAGTATTAATAAATTAGAATAATTCGAAATAGACTGAATAAAAAATAAAAAATGAATAAAATTACAACTTCCTTGCAATTAGACTTCGGAGTTTTATGAGCTCCATGAAAAGTGATTTTTCTTCTTCACTTAAGTGAGGAAAACAGTCAATGAATACGTCATATCCAAAAGGACAAAGCCCAGAAACGCATTTAAAGCAACAACCTTTTTCTACACATGCAGGCCTTCTAAACAAGTTATTTTCATCTTTATCTAAGGTTATACATAACAACACTTTAAACCCCTCCTTAAATTACGGTTTATATGACGGTATCAACGGCAAGATATATATTACTTTCTATTTTTTTGAAAACATAATTAAAAGCGACATCAATAATGTGTAAAATTTTTAATTATTTTTAAGCTATATTGGAAATATTTGAATTCTTAGACTAAAAACAGTATAACTTTAAAATTTTTAAAAAATTAGATATATTTTAAAAAATTAGAAATATCACTTACTCTTTTTCTTCTCTTTTTTCTCCTTTACTTCTTTTTTATTTGGTTCTACCTGCTCTTCCTCCTTATTTTCAACTATAGCCGATGCAAGTATGTAGTATCCTAAAGCATTTGCAGCTATTGGATTGTCTGGGACTTTTATTTCTGTAATCTCTTTGAAAGAATTTTCAAACCCCTCTTTAACTCCAGGCAAAAGAGCTCCTCCACCAGTTAAAACCAAGTTATCCACTATTGTTGTAGATAGACCTTCAAGCAGTAATTTAACTCTATTTGCAATTCTTTCAATCCAGTTTTTGATAAGTTTTTCGTATTCTTCAGCTATATCTTTGTAGCTGACTGTAATTCTTCTACCACTCCTAATCCTACCAACTTCTTTCTTTTCTACTATCAATTTTGTTAGCTCTTCGGGGGTTAAATTTATGCCAGCTTTATTTCTGATTATCACTTCTATATTATCAAAAAGCCAGTCTATTCCAAGTAGCATGGTGTCTCCTTTTAAATACTCCATTTTACTCAGAACCAATATATCTGTTGTTCCAAATCCAATGTCTATGCAAACTCCAGTGTCTATTCCTAAGTATGCAAGAGTTCCAACTGGTTCCGGGAAAATAAGTGCATCTACTCCAATTTCTGATTTAATGCTCGATAAAAGCTCTTCTCTCTCCTTTTTTGATGATTTTACTGGAAGACCCGTAGCTATTACATTTGGTTTTACGTCTAATACTTTTATAGCATATTTTGCAAGTTCTATGTAAGAGCTGTGAATTAACCTACCATCGTGTATTGGCCTTAGAGCTTCTATATTCTCTGCGTTTTCGGTTAAAGTAAGAGCTTCTTCACCTATGTATATATTTTTTGACTTTCCTGTTAGATTCCAATCTTTTTCTTCTCCATAAACGACTATACTCGGGAAAATCGTAACATTTTTCCCGTCTTTTGTCGCTTTTGTGTAGTTTGTGCCTATATCCAAACCTATGTGAACCATACTTTAAGGTCTAATTAGAATATAAAATACTTTCAGAATGGTTAATTACTGCTTTTGTACACTCTATTTTGATGAGATTAGATACCTACTTAGTTAAGTTGGGTTACTTTGATAGCAGGCAGAAAGCTAAGGAAGCTATAAAGAGAGGCTTTGTAAGCATAGACAGTGTAGTTGTGACTAAACCATCTAAGAATGTAACTGGAGTTGAAAAAATAGAAGTTAGATGTGAAGGTAAGCCAAAAGGATACTGGAAATTAAAAGAGATAGATGAGAAATTTGGTTTACTTAAAAGTGATTATGAAGTCTTGGATGTGGGCAGTAGTGCTGGTGGTTTTTTAATGTATTCCGCTGAAAAATGCAAAAAAGTTTTGGGTGTAGAGTTTAGTGAGGAATTTAGACCACATCTAATTAAAATTACTAAAAAATATAGAAATGTTGATATTATTTTTGCAGATATTTTTACGCTTGAGATAAAAACAAATTTTGATGTAATTCTTGTTGATGTCTCTCTTGATTTAAAAGATTCTTTGAAGATAGTTTCAAAATTATCTAAGAAAGTTAGAGAAAAGATGTTGCTTGTTGCGAAAGATGTAAGGCTTAACAGTGTTGAGCAAGCTAAGAGATACATTGAAAGTTGTCCTCTTGAGGTTACAAATGTTATGACATCCAAAAAAAGAGAAAGCTACTTGCTTTTAGAATAGACGACCTCTTTTAACCTGTCCATCACATCTAAAACGTTGTTTTCCAAATCTTCTGCTATTTTAAGCGTTTTTAGAAATCCAAATTCTTCCATGTCTTCTAACATTTCTGGATGTGATGCAACAAAATCTTTGAGGTTTCTAACCAACAACACTACATCTGAATATATGTCATTCAGCATTATTAACATCAACATCGCTTTACTTTTTTTGTCAAGCAGAGTTACACCTCCAGTATGCTTATTTCTCCATCCTCACAAATAGCATAAGTTCTTTTTCCAGTTAAATAACCACAAACTTCTCCGGGATTAATCACTGTTACTTTACCCTTCTCCAATAGAGGTTCATGTGTATGCCCCAAAACTAAATACTCGATTTCGCATTTTTTGAGTATTTTTACAATTCTGCTATCCGTTCCATGATATACAATACCCTCAGGGAACTCCACTATTTCTCCAATTTCCCAGTTTTTTTCATTTGATATTTTCTTTAACAGTTTCTTTTCTCCATCGTTGTTACCAAAAGCTATGTACATTTTTACATTAAGAGGGAAGAATTCCTTTAATGTAAATGGAGCTATAACGTCTCCAGCATGTACTATGAAATCGATCTTCTCTTTTTTTAGTTGTTCAACTAAATCTCTTACAGCTATCAAATTGTCGTGGGTATCTGAAATTGCTACAAACTTCATAGGCTATTATTTTTCTCTATGTCTGAAATTTTTTATTGTCAGTTTGATTCTTTTGAATCTTCTACTTCCAATATTTCTTTTGAAATATTAATATTTACAATTTTGTCAAATTCTTTTGATATTTAATCTAAAAAATTGGAGGTAATGCCTTGCATATATCCGACGGAATATTAAGCCTGAAGTGGTGTGCATTCTGGTATGCCGTATGCATTCCATTCTGGTATCTGGGAATAAGAGAAATAAGAAAGAAAAGTGAGAAAAATCCAAAATACAAGCCTATGCTAGCTTTAATGGGTGCAGCGGTGTTCATAATATCGGTCTGGCACATTCCAGTTCCAGTAACGGGTTCTTGTTCCCATCCAGTGGGAACGCCGATGGCAGCAATAATAGTCGGGTCTTTTGCAACTGTAGTGATAACTTCAATAGCTCTATTCTTTCAGCGTTTCTTGGACATGGAGGTATCACAACTCTTGGAGCTAACACTTTTTCCATGGGAATTATGGGCACTTTTACTGGATACGCTACTTACGTTTTGCTTAGAAAAGGCGAAAGTTCCTCTCTGGCTCTCAGCAGGCTCAGCGGAATTCGTTGGAGATATGGTAACGTATCTAACTTCCTCTTTCGAATTAGCAGTTGGACTTCACGCTAACAATGTGCTACACTACTGGTGGCTTTACTTCATGGGATACGGGCCAACTCAGATACCTCTCGCCATAGGAGAGTTCATATTCACGGCTGCCGTCGTTCAGTACATTGCCGAAAGGTCTAACGTAACGTGGGGTATCGCCTATGCGTAAGTTCGCTATTACTTGCCTAATTTTGATGGCAGTTGTAACTCTATCTATACTCGCCTCGGCTTACTACAGTTATAGCACTGGCAAGAGTCTGGAGGCGACTGACGATATAGTGAATGACATGGCGTCACACGCAGCGAAAGCTAAGCCGACTGACTACCTGCCTGCTATTCCGGAGAAAATGGAACCAATAGGCTTTACCTTAGCCGGAATATTTGCTGGACTGATAGTTGGATACCTGTGGGATGAGATAGAAGAGCTTGCGAGGTGAAAGTCGTGCCTCCTTGGTTTACGGGAGATGTCGTCAACGGAGTAGGAACGACTGTTGGATTTTTCTTGGCAGCAATAGTTGGAAGGGCGATAAAGGAGATGAGAAAAAAGAAGTGAGAAAGAGGCGATTCTTTGTTAGAGTTAAGAAGGGAGGGCAAGGAGAAGATAAACGGAAAAGTAAAAGCAATATCCACTTTCATTCTTCTTTTTACAGTTACTGCCATGAAGGATTTATTAATTCCACTAATAATTCTTATATCATTAGTACCTCTTATAGTTAAGTTCAAAATTTCCTTTAAAAAATTGGTTTACCCAGTTTATATAGCCATAGTCGTCTTTTTAATCGTGCTGTTCACATATCCCGGAGGAGTTTTGTGGAAGTGGTGGATACTGAGAGTTACAGAAAACGGCGTTTATTACTCAACTCTAATACTTATCAAAGTTCTCACGTGCGTTTCATTGCTTTTAATACTCGCAGCTTCAACGAGAATGGTAGATATTGTTTCAGCTTTGAGTTTTCTTCCAGACGAAGTTTCTGAAATAGCCTTTCTCATGATCAGATACATAGAAACTCTTTACAGAACGAGTTGTAAGCTTAAAATGGCTGCCAAGTCCAAAAACGCCTTCTCCAAAGAGCTTTCGTTTAAAAAGAGGATACACAACTTGGGAATACTTGCCGGAGTTTTAATATCGAGGGCAATGGATAAAGCAGAAAGAATTTATCTAAGCATGGTAGCGAGAGGTTATTCAGGAAAGCTAAGGGTAGAAAACGGATGGAAAAGAAAGGAGATTTTGCAAGTGATTTTGTTCTTCTTCTTTTGCATTTTTTTGGTTTACATAGACAGGAGGGTTGTGGTTTGAAAGCTGTCGTTGTTGAAGATCTCCACTACTCATACGGAGAAGTTCAGGCTTTGAAAGGAGTCAGCTTAGAAGTTGACATTGGTGAAAAGTTAGCCATTCTCGGTCCAAACGGATCTGGAAAAACGACACTGTTGCTTTGCATCGCCGGTTTAATCGAACCTGAGAAAGGCATAGTAGAAGTAATGGGTGAAAGAGAAAACTTCAGAAAACATGTAGGGATAGTCTTTCAAAATCCAGATGACCAAGTTTTCATGCCAACTGTTTTTGACGACATTGCGTTCGGGCTTAGAAATATGGGTTTGAGTGAAGATGAGGTGAAAGCCAGAGTAGAAAACGTTCTAAGGCTTTTGAACATAGAACACTTAGCAAGTAGAAATCCCGCTAATTTAAGCGGTGGGGAAAAGAAAAAAGTTGCAATAGCTGGTGTTTTAGCAATGAAGCCTTCTATAATACTAATAGACGAGCCAACAGCGGGCTTAGATCACTCAGGGATTCACGAAATGTTCAACATTTTGACAGAACTTAACGCTGAAGGAATTACGGTAATAGTTACAACTCACGATGCCGAATTCGCATTCGCATGGGCAGACAGAATTATTACTATGAACTCTGGGAGAATAGATAAAGCCAAGGTAAAGTTACCGGGAAAAGTTAGCGTTCTTAGCAGTCTCGAAAAACTTGGATTGATAGAAAACACGGTTTTCGAACATTTAAGCAGAATTGGGTACTAAGGGAAAATTAAAAATCGTCAATGGTAAAGCCGACTACTGTTATGGAATAGTTAATTTCAGTGAAATAGAAAATCCAGAGTTTGATTTAGATGTAATAGCTTTAAATTCTTATCTGGGAGAAGTAAGAGTTTCTGTCTCAAAACAAATGCTCGAAAAGTTCTTAGAAGAAATGGAAAAAAGAAATGTTTTACTCGACATCTAATCCTATGGTTTTCCTGTATCTCATTCCCGGAAATTTTATCTTTGAAATAGCAGAATACGCTTTTTCCTTTGCTTTATCGCAATTTTCGGCTTTTCCAACCACTGTTAGAACTCTCCCTCCAGTTGTGCTGTAATGAGAATTCTTAGCTATTCCATTAGCATAAATTATCGCTTCTTTCATAGCTTCTTCTAATCCATCTATAGGCTGATTTGTGTAATGGTCAGCAGGATATCCTGGTTTAAAGCCTTCTCTTCCTTTTAAAGCCCCACTAACTGCGCAAACTGCTACGCAACAGTGATTACTAAATTTAACATTAAATTCTTCAAGTTCCTTGTTTATTACTGCCATGGACAGTTCATAAATATCGCTTTCAAGTCTTGGAAGTTTAGCTTGGGCTCCGGGATCGCATTCTCTAACGTTTACTTCTAAAACCTTTGGTATAAGTTTATCACTCTCTTCTACGAGCATTATTACTGGATAGAGTATTCCTCTAAAGTCGTAGTTATTTATTATTGGATTTACGACCTCATCCATAATTTTTTCTTCGACTTCTCTATTAACTGCTGGGTGAGGGCTAATAGCACCCATACCACCTGTGTTTGGATTTATAAGTAATCCTTTTTCCATCATTTTCTTTGCATCTTCCAAAGTTATGTACTTCTTTCTTACACCCATATAGAAGTTTCTCATCCCTTCTACATCGTCTGGATCAAATGCTCTTTTGTAGTCTCTTGCGTGACTAAATGTTTTGGCCGTTTTGCCATCAGTTATAGCTGTAAATGCTACTTCTATACCATAAAGTCTCTCTTCTATAACTACTTTATTTCCAGCGTCTCCAAACTTCTTTTTTATCATTATTTCTTCTAAGGCAAATATTGCTTCCTCTACGCAATCACAAACGTAAACGCCCTTTCCAGCAGCTAAGCCGTCAGCTTTTACTACAACTTTTTTTCCACTTTCGAATTGTTCTTTAATGTACTCTTTTGCATCTTCAAAATTGTCAAAATTTTTGTATTCGGGAACGGGGACTCCTATTTTTGATAAGAAATCTTTCGCCCAACATTTACTTGCTTCTATTAAAGTTTGACTCTTTTTAGGACCAAAAACAGAAAAACCCTCTTCTTCAAGCCTATCAACAATACCTAAGCTGAGAGGTTCCTCTGGACCTATAAAAATTAGATCGGCATCCAATTTTTTTGCAAGTTTAACTATTCCTTCAATATCTCTTATTGATTTTACTTCCTTAGCTTGTTTACACTTTGGAAAAAATTCACTTCCTGCGTTTCCGGGAGCCACATAAACGTTTTTAACTTTTTCACTTCTCGAAAAAGCATGTGCTATTGCGTTACCTCTACCTCCAGCATCTACAACAACTACTGTACTCATATCAAAAAATGGGTTATCAAAGAATATTTAACCGTATCCTACGATACTTCTTGCAGTGGGTTTTGCCTTCTCAATTTTAGATCTCTCTTCAAATCTTTCATAGAATGTTAGCATAGATTCACTAACACTTGGTTTGATTTTCTTTAAAGCTTCCATGAAATGTCTTCTTTCAACGTATTCTGCATTTATGTTTTCTCTCATTGCAAGCATTACTGCCTCTCTGCAAACCGCTTCTATATCTGCACCAACGTATCCTTCTGTTAATTCTGCAAGTTCCATTAAATCCACTCCTCTAAGTGGCATGTTTCTTGTGTGTATTCTAAATATTGCTAATCTACTCTTTTTGTCTGGTGGTCTAACGTATACAAGCCTATCAAATCTACCTGGTCTTAACAGAGCTGGATCCAATATGTCCGGTCTGTTGGTTGCGCCTATGATTATTACACCCTCAAGGTCTTCCAATCCATCCATCTCTGTTAGTAATTGATTTACAACTCTTTCAACAGCTCTTGTACCTTCTTCAAACCCCCTCATTGGAGCTATAGCATCAATTTCATCAAAAAATACTATGCACGGAGCTACTTGTCTAGCTTTTCTAAATATTTTTCTGACAGCCTTTTCACTTTCTCCAAGCCATTTACTAAGTAGTTCGCTACCTTTAACACTTATAAAGTTGGCATTACTTTCGTTAGCTACAGCCTTAGCTAACAAAGTTTTACCAGTTCCCGGTGGTCCGTAAAGCAAAACACCTTTTGGAGGTTTAATACCGAATTTTTTGAACTTTTCTGGATACTTCAAAGGCCATTCTACAGCTTCTATTACTTCTCTTTTGACTTCTTCTAATCCACCTACATCCTCCCAACTTATTTTAGGTACTTCTACAAGCACTTCTCTCATTGCAGATGGTTCTATCCCCTTCATAGCTTCTTTGAAGTCATTCATTGTAACTCTTATTGATTCTAAAAGGTCTGCTGGTAATTCTTCACTGTTTAAGTCTATTTTTGGTAAATATCTCCTCAAAGCTACCATTGCGGCCTCTTTACACAGAGCTTCTATATCTGCACCAACGAAGCCGTGAGTTTGATCTGCTATGGTTTGAAGCATAGCTTTGATAATATTTCTTTCAAGCTCACTTCTCATTTCTTCTGGAACTAACTTCTCTAAGCAAGTCTTTATTTCTTCTTCACTTTCGGCATCTTCTACTTCCTCTATTGCCAGAAGAATTTTTTCGATATCTTCTCCGTTCTCTTCGAGAGACTTCTTTAAAGAATGTAGAGCAGGAATTACAAACTCTCTCTTATATTCTGGTTCTAAGGGCATATTTCTCGTGTGAATTTGTAGTATTTCGAATCTACCCTCTCTATCTGGAACACCTATTTCTATCTCTCTATCAAATCTTCCCGGCCTTCTTAAAGCTGGATCTACGGCATCAAGCCTGTTAGTAGCACCTATAACTATTACTTGGCCTCTCTCCTCCAATCCATCCATTAGAGTTAGTAATTGAGCTACTACTCTTCTTTCGACCTCTCCAGTTACCTCTTCTCTCTTAGGTGCTATTGAATCTATTTCATCTATGAATATTATTGAAGGAGCATTCTCCTTAGCTTCTTCAAATATTTCTCTCAATCTCTGCTCACTTTCACCATAGAACTTGCTCATTATTTCTGGGCCATTTATTGTGTAATAACTTGCTCCAATTTCGTTAGCTACAGCCTTAGCTATTAGCGTTTTACCAGTTCCCGGTGGTCCGTAAAGCAAAACACCTTTTGGAGGATCAATTCCCAATCTCTGGAATAACTCAGGATAACGAAGAGGTAACTCAATTATTTCTCTTACTTTCTGTAATTCTGCTTTTAGTCCGCCTATGTCTTCATAAGTAACTCCACCTTTACCCAACCTTTCGAATCCTTTTGCGGGTCTATCTCTGTAAATTACTCTAGTCATCTCATCTATTATAACTACTCCTTTTGGCTCAGTTTTAACTGCAACAAACAACAGAGCTTGATTTTGACCATACTTCCCAAAACCTGCAAGAGCTGGAGCGCCGATTATTGGAATTAAATCTCCTTCAAGAATTGGCCTCTTTAATAGCTGATGTTTTAGATACTCTCCAACATCCATTCCATAAACTCTGAAATCCATCTTTTTTAAAGGAGCAATTATAACGACTTTTGCAGGTTGATAATTGGCTTTTCTAACTTTAACAGTATCTCCAACACTAACTCCAGCATTTTCTCTTATAAATCTGTCAATCCTTATTATATCTCTACCCCAATCTCTTTTTGGAGCCCTCCATACTTTTGCTACAGTCTTTCTTTTTCCTTCAATTTCAATTATATCTCCCGGTGAAATTTGAAGTTTGATCATTGCATCTGGATCGAGGCGAGCAATACCTCTACCTGAATCACTTGGATAAGCTTGATTTACTTTTAGTATGAGCTCAGGTACCATGAATAACATTACTTTATATTCGTATAAAAATACTTCTGTTGTTATCTATCTCCTTCATTTCTCAAGCATCTAAGCCACATTTTAATTAAACACTTGAACATATAGATGCTATCTTTCAAGACATTTACTCTCGTTTCTTCACCTTGTTTCCACTTTACAGGTATTTCATAAATTCTAAAACCTTTTTTTTGGGCTATAACTAACACTTCAGTATCCCAAAACCAGTGATTGTCTTTTACTGAAGGAATTATAGACAGTATGATATCCTTTTTAAAAGCTTTGAATCCGCATTGGTGATCTGAAACTTTCGATTTTAGTAGCAATCTCACAAGGAAATTATACACTTTTGAAGGTATGTCTCTCTTTGCAGGCCTCTCAGTTACACTATCTTTTCTAAGTCTTGAGCCAATAGCTATTCCATACTCTAAAGCTTTATCTATTAATTCTGGTAAGTGAGACATATCTGTTGAGAGATCTACATCTAAAAAAGCCACAACTTCTCCCTTAGCAAAACGGAAAGCTCTCTCTAAGGCTCTACCTCTACCAAGCCTATCTTTTGAATGTAGATGCAAAATTTTTTTACCATCCGATAGCTTGGAAGCTATAACATCTGTTCCATCTGTGGATCCATCTTCAGCTATAATAATTTCATAATCGTACTTTGTTTTTTCCATAGTATCAATTACGGCTTTTACTGCTTTTTCCAAATTTCTTGCTTCGTTGTATGCAGGGAGAACTATTGACACTTTAACCATCACTTGCTAAAAGACGAAAACTGTATTAAACTCTTTTCAGTAAACGCTGGCAATGAAAAAGTTGAGGTTAATACAATTCATAGTTGGGTTGTTAATCTTAGTATTGTTACTCTTCAAAATAGGTGGTGGTTTAAAAGCACTTGAAAAAGTTGAAATCACAACTTTTTTGTTGTCTATTTTAATGTATGATTTGCTAAATGTAATTTTGTCATATAGAGTTTATTATTTATTAAAAAATATGAATTACAAACCAAATTTTTTTTGTTGTTTATTTGCAAACTTGGGTGGTATGGTTGCGGGGGATGTAACTCCTGGGAGAAGTGGATATGTACTCATGGCAAAATTATTAGAAAGATGTGGTGTACCTGTTTCTGATGCTATTGCTGCTGTAGTAGCACCACAAGGAATAGACTTTGTAGTTAAAGGTTTGGGGGCGAGTTTAGCTATATTAGTGCTTGGTTTCTCAAATCCATGGGCTGGTATCCTTGTAATAGCCTTTGGTGGTATTATTTTGATGTTTATGTGGTATGAAAAACCCTCTAATTTACTCAAAAATTTTTTACCTTCTCGTGTTTTAAAAATACTTGATAGATTTGGATTATCTAAGGTAATATCAGATATGCTTAAATCGAGCGTAGAAACAAGGAAATATGCATTGCAGATTCTTGTTTTATGCCTTATTGGATGGGTTTTTGTAGGTTTTCAATGGTTTTTTGTTGGACAATCTTGTAAAGTAGTATTTCCTATTTATGTTTACTTTTTGTTGCAACCTCTGCTTTCAGCTTTGATGTTTGTACCAATAACTCCAGCAGGTTTGGGAATAATGGAGAGTGGGACAGTAGTAGTTTTATATGCTTTAGGAGTACCTCCAGAAAAAGCTACTGTTTTTGCAATTCTGATTAGAATTAGTTGTATTTTAGCAGACTTACCGGGTGTTTTAGCTTGGTTAAAGAAATAAAAATAAAATTATACATTAAAAGTTATATTTTCTATTTCGTTTAGTTGAGATAACAACTGATCAACGTTTTCAATAGTGTTGTTTAAATTCTGCTCTATCTCTGTTAAATTGTTTTGCTTAATTTTGTTAGTTGCGGGAGGAATTTCGGGTTGGTTGACGGGTTTATTGGTTTTAACTTTTTGTATTTTTTGTGCACATCCCATGCTTAGAGCCGCTATTATCAAAAAAATTAGTATTATTTTTGTTTTCATAGCTTTCATTGATTACCACCTCCCAACGTTAATTCTACACTACCGTTCAAAGTTTCATGTTGCATTGTGTTACCCCAGTAAGTGCCATTTCCATTCAAGTACACTTTTCCAGTCCCTCTTATGAACATTCTAATCCATTCTCCATTTACCTTTACTGTTATGTTTTCTCCCTTTATTGTAGCTTTACCGCTGCCACTAAGAGATTCATTAGCCACAACAAACCCCGTGTTGTTTAGGAGTTGTCCTGTATAGCTTATTGTGGCATTCTTTGCAACTACAACAACTAAGCCGCTTCCCGTAAATTCAAATGTACCTTTTCCTGCGACGTTTAAAATGTCCAATTTGTTGCTGGCCATTTTAGTTGTATTTATTAGCTCTCTTCCTTGCATGTTTATTTCTCTTACTATTAGCTTGGCATCTAAGAATGCCTTTTTAAGATTCATTACTGCCATTCTTATTGATTTTCTAGCCTCTATTAAGTTTCCAGAGTTTAGATTGAGTTTTGCATTTTCAACTAAGTTCTTTGCTTCCTGAACTTTGTTAGTGTAGTCCTGTATTAACGAGCTGTTTGGTGCTAATGTTGTTAGTTTAACTTCTAATTTCTCTGCTACGTTTACAGTTCTTTCAAGTTTTACTATTGCAACTTCCAAAGCTACCTTTTCTATGACTTTCTTAGCCTTGATCCACTCTTCCTTTATTTCTCTAACCACTTGTCTAAACTGTTCTTGATTTTCAGTTGTATTGACATTTTTGAGCTTGCTCTCAAAGGACATTTTCTCCTGTTCTAACTGGGTTATAAGTTGATCTTTTATACTCTCGTTGAGGTTTGAATTTAGTATTGCACTTTCTATTTTGTCAAACCAATTTATCACTAAGTTTCCAGCGGCGAGGCAGAACATTTTTTCATGTCTTAAGTCAAGTTTGCCTTCCATTTTCAGTCTTATACACTCTTCTTTTAGTTTCATGTATTGTTCTTTTGCTGAAACAAACTTTCTTTCAACAGCTCTTATTCCTCCAGCCCTTCTAATTCTTTCTTCTACTTTAATTCTAAGCTTTTGTATGTTCTTTACTCTTTCTCTAACTTTTAGCGTGTTGTTTAGAGTTTCAGTAGTTACTGTTTCAGTAGTATTTGTTCTGTTGTACATTGTTCTATTTTCAACTCTATTCTCAACTCTTTTTTCTATTCTCTTTTCTTCATGTGTGCAGTTTACATAGTTGGTGTAGTTGTTTTTGTAACTGTTTGTGTAGTTGCAACTCTTGTTCACTGCTGTGTTGTACAATATATTTTGCCCCATACCCTGTTTGTGTGGAAATCCATATGCAGTTCCTATTCCGATACTTGCAATCAACAACAACACAACTACTAACTTTTTCATCTCACCTCACCTCAACAACAACTTTTCCTCAAAAAATATAACGATTCTTTTTATTCAAATATTTATTAAAATTTTTTGTAGCTTATTTTACTTTACAAATCTTTATTTTACTTTATCTTGCTTTAGATTGGCATTAAACTAAATTATTTTAAATTTTAATAGTCGAATAACTTTATAAGCTTTAAGATCCCTTGAATTAGCAGAGGCAAAAATAATATTATATATAATAAATTAAAACAAATTCAACAAAATTATCCCAGTATGCTAACTTCAAATTCACTCCAACTAATATCTTCTATAAATTTCCAGAGTCTCTGTCCTTTTTTAGCATTTTTTGAGTAAAACGTTATTATTTTCTCAACAAGTTTTTCTGCTTCTTCAATACTTAAATTTTCAGCTAAAATTCTTCCTATTCTTGGTTCTCTTCCTGCAGACCCACCTACGTATAATGTAAATCCATCTTTTTTACCCATAAGCCCAATATCTCTAACTGCTGGCTCTGTACAGGAGTTTGGACATCCAGAAATAGCTATTTTCATTTTATCTGGCAACTCCATACCTTCAAATTTTGCGAGTTTCTCAGCCATAGTTATTGTATCTTGCAAACCCAATATGCACAATGTTTTTCCGGGACAGAATTTAATACTTCTAACACCTTTTCCTATGGCAGGAGCTACTTTTACATTAGCTTTTTTACAAAACTCTTCAACTTTTTCTGGATCTATTCCAATAATTACCATTCTCTGGGATTCAGTGAACTTTACAAGGTTTACGTTGAATTCTTCCATTACTTCTGCTATCTTTTTTAGTTCGTCGGGTGTAGTTATAGCTTTATCTATAACAATTGCGTAGCTACCATCTCTCTGTTTTATAGGGTCTGTCATATTTCTTGTCATAGTTAGACCATTATTAATCAGGTAATAAACTTTTTATGCGAATATATCCAAAATTAATGTTACTTAATAACTGGGTGGTAATAATGTTAAAAGTAAAGATAGAGACGAAAAAACCCAAGTACTGTATAGCTAAAGATGGTGAGGTATATGTAATAAAACACATAGCCAAAAACAATGGAAAAATTAGAGCTGTTGTAGATGTAAAAGTAAAATCCAGGGAATCATATATTTACATAGATGAACATCCCTGCCCTCTTGCGGTAAAAATATTAGATTCGGGATGTATTATAACATCTGCAGAAGTATATAACGATAGAGTTATCTGGAATCTTATATGTGGTGGAGAATCTTTTATTAAACTTATGAATACAGTAAGTTGTAAAATTATAGATAAAAGATATTTTAGAGAAAAAGATAAAATAACTCACAGGGAATATGTTGTACTAAAAAAAGCTCTTGAAAAAGGATTTTTTGACAATCCAAGAAAGGTAAATTTGGGAGAATTAGCAAAGGAAACGGGGCTTGCAAAATCAACTCTTTCGGATTGTCTTAGAAGAGGAATAAAGAAAGTTTTGAAATCATACTTTGAAAATCTGTAGTGCGGGGGGAGGGATTTGAACCCTCGAACCCCTACGGGACGGGACCCTAAATCCCGCGCCTTTTCCTGACTCGGCAACCCCCGCTTAGTTAATCTATTTCTATTTTTTTCAGTTCCTTTGGATTACTTGCCTTTTCTTCAACTTTCTTTATTTGGGTATCAATTAGACATCTTGCAGCAAGTAGCAGCTCTTTGTATGCATTAACCATGTGCTTTAAAAATTCTTCTGAAAACACATCTTCCGCTGTAGGTACTTTAATTTTTATTTCTTTCATGATTCAATGTTATTAAGATTACTGTAAATTAATGTTTTGCATCATTCAAATATTATCTTTAACAAACCTCCTTCAAACTTTGCACTTTTTGGCTCTCTTATCGCTAAACTTTGTGGGAGAAAAATTATTCTTTTCCACTGCTTAGCTATTATTACTAACTCCTCACCTCTTTTAAATAGCTTTATATCTTTTTTCTCCACGAAAGGTGCCTGGATTTTTAAGACGAATTTTTCATCTTCTTTTTCTATTGTCATAGGTTTTCCTTCATGGAATATTTTTAGTGGGTCGTTATCTCCATAAACTTCGTAGGCTATATCTTTTAGCAGCTCACCTGTAACTTCTTTTGATTTAAATTCTAACTTGAATATTGGCAGTGGAAATTTTTCTTCAATCTCTTTTAAGTACTCCTTCTGTATTTTTGTCCATTCTGAAAAGTAATCTCCAGCCACATCTGGAAATATTTTGTTGACTATTATACAGTCAACCCTATATCCGAACAAATTTAGGTATGTAAAAGCCCTTTCAGATTCTCTAATTACCATTTTTTCTGGATTCATTACAATTCTAACGCTGGTGTCCTTACTTTCCAGTATATCTTTTAGCTCACTAATTTTTATATATAATTCTTGAATTTTATCCAGTACTTCATCACTTGGTAGAGGTACGTCTATTAATGGTTCGGCAATAGGCTTTATTATTTTTAGAACTTTTTTTTCTATACCAAAAAATCTGTTCATATACCATTTAGCTACTTCTGGAACACTGAGCAACCTTAAAGTTTCTCCAGTAGGAGCACAATCTAATATTATTGCATCGTATTCCGAGCTTTTATAAAACTTCAATAAATGCATTAAACTGGCTAATTCATCAAAACCGGGAAAGATGGCAAGTTCTTCTGCAATAACATCTTCTATTCCCTGCGATCTAAAAAACAATGATAAATACTCTTTTATTACACTCCAGTGTTTTTCTAATTCATATTCTACGTTTACTTCCATACCTTCTAAGTTATTAGAAATTTTAGTTGGATATGGATTCAAGTTTACACCAAAAGCATCGGAAAGACTGTGAGCAGGATCAGTTGAAATGACCAATGTTTTTTTACCTAATTCAGCACTTTTAATAGCAGTAGCAGCGGCTATAGTTGTTTTCCCAACTCCCCCTTTTCCTGTAAAAAGCACTATTCGAGTCATCTTACAAAGAGTATTGAGATTGAATATATATCTTCTTGTGACCGAAATTTTGAAGTATCCTCTTTTTTAATTCTTTTTCCATGCCTGATGCTAAAGCATTTATGGAGGTTATAAAGCCCAAGCAAACTACTTTGCTTATGGTTACCTGTGTTGTAGCTTACTTTATTGCTCTCAAACTTCACAAAAATCAGTTTTATTTAGAAAAATTTATTTTGACATTTGTAGCTACACTACTCGCAGTTGCTGGAACTACTGCCCTGAACATGTGGTTGGATAGTGATATAGATGCGATGATGTGTAGGACTTGTAGAAGGCCAGTACCTTCTGGAAGATTGTCTCCAGTTGGCTGTGCAATTTACGGTATTTTGCTGTTTAGCTCTGGATTTATCTTAGGGTATATTGTAAACTTTTCTCTACCAATTGTGTTGTTTCTTGGTTTATTTTTTGATATAGTTGTCTATACTATACTGTTGAAAAGAAAAAGCCCTTATTCGATAGTTCTTGGTGGTCTTGCGGGGGCTATGCCTTGTCTTGCTGGGTGGACAGCTGCAGCAGGAAAAATTGAAGTTGCTGGAATTTTAGCTGCTCTAATAATTCTTCTATGGATCCCAGCTCATATATGGTATCTTTCCATGTACTATGAGGAAGATTACAGAAATGCAAAAATTCCAATGCTACCTTTAGTAGTTGGTATGGAGAAAGCATCTTGGGTAATTGTTGTTAGTGTAGCGTTTATGCTTATAGCTGTATCAATCTTATTTTTTGTAGCTCCGCTTGGATTAACTTACCTTATAATATCTGTGTCTGTTGTTGGATTTTTGCTCTACAATTCAATAAAGTTTGCTTTATCTCCAAGCAGAGAAAAGGCAAGAAAAATGTATAGACTTGCGAGCATAACACTTGGAATTGTTTATCTTGCTATGGTCGTAGGAGCTATAATTGGCTGAGTTAGACTTATTAATCACTTACAATTCTTTTACTTAGAATGTCTCTAAAAAAAATTTTAAAGGAGAGATTACCTCTGAGTGACGAAGAGTTATCTAAGATTAGAAGAGGTTTTGAGATAATCGGAGATGTGGTTATAGTAGATATACCTGATGAAGTTTACAATCTTAAAGATGAGATAGTTAAGGCTATACTTGAAAAACATAAACACGTTAAAACAGTCTTAAGAAAAGTTGGCGAGGTTAGTGGAGATTATAGAGTTGCAAAGTATGAAGTTATTTATGGAGGTGAAACTGAGACTGTTGTAAAGGAGCATGGATGTAAATTTCTTTTAGACCCAACAAAAGTATATTATTCTGTAAAATTGTCGGGAGAAAGAGAGAGAATTTTTAAATCTGTAAAACCAAATGAGAGAGTATTAGTGATGTTTGCAGGTGTTGGGCCTTTTGCAATAACAATAGCAAAAAAATCCAAAGCAAGAGAAGTGGTTGGTATTGAATTAAATCCAGTTGCTGTAAATTACTTTAGAAAAAATGTTGAATTAAATAAGGTTAAAGACATAGTAAAAGTCTATGAAGGTGATGTTAGAGAGATTGTGCCTAAGTTGGACGGTTATTTTGATAGAATTTTAATGCCGTCTCCAAACAATGCTATGGAGTTTGCAGATGTAGCATCTTTAAAAACTAAAAAAGGAACTATTATACATTACTACACCTTTGCGGGTGTTGAAGAGGAAAAGAACTTAATCAAAAAAGTAGAAGAAATCTTTTCCCCTTATTTAAACTGCAAAGGCATATTTATGAGAAGATGTGGGAACTTTGCCCCATACGTTTACAGATACGTAGTTGATTTGGTTGTTTTATAAATTTGTTTCAAAATCTTCCAACAAATCTCTGGTAGCTAATCTTACAGCTTTTTCTGAATTGTACTTTGGTTTCCAGCCTATGGACTTTAACTTTTCTATGGATAACAACATTACAGGCACATCTCCCTTCCAACCTCTCTCTCCACCAGTAAATTTAAACTTTGGACTTAAACCCATTTCCTCACACACTATTTCAGCAATTCTCTTTACTTTAATCTGGTCCTCACTACCTATATTGAATATATTTACACCTTCATCTACTTTTAATCCGAAGAACATGGCATCTATGCAATCTGAAATGTATATGTATGATTTATTTTGCTCACCATTCCCTAAGATTTCGAGCTCATTTGGATTGTTTTTTAGTTTGACTATAAAATCGTAGATTACGCCGTGATTACTCCTCTTTCCAATTACATTTGCAAATCTATATATCCATGCATTCATGTCAAAAGTATGGCAGTAAGATGAAATTAAAGCCTCACATGCAAGCTTAGAAGCACCATATATAGATATTGGTACTGTTGGGTAATCTTCGGGAGTGGGTATAACTTTTGCCTCACCGTACACAGTGGATGTTGAAGTAAAAATAATTCTACTAACCTTCTCCTCTCTCATCACTTCGAGTAAATTGTATGTTGCAAGTATGTTATTTTTATATATCTTATCTGGATCTTTACTACCTATTCTTACATCTGGGTTTGCTGCTATATGCCACACTTCTTCGAACTTGTAATGCTTAAATACATCTTTAATTTTTTCTTTATTTGTTAAATCTACTTTATAGAAATGAGCGTTTTTATTTAGATAATTAACTCCAGATGAGAGGTTATCTATTACTATAACTTCCTCTCCTTTATCAATAAACTTATCTACAACATAACTACCTATGAATCCCGCACCACCCGTTACTAAAATTGTCATTAACTCTGCTTAGCAGAAGTTATATATACGGTTTTTGATAGGGCTAAAACAGCGGAGGTGATGTGATTGTTACCGAACCAAATGGTTAAGTCGTTAGTGGGCAAGGTTATTAGAGTTGAGATGAAGGGGGAGGAGAGTGAACTTGTAGGAAAACTCGAGAGCGTTGATGATTACATGAATATTCATATAAGCAATGCTGTTGAATATAGAAATGGCGAGAAAATAAGAAATCTTGGAAACCTTGTGTTGAGAGGTAACAACATCATACTTATTCAACCTTATGAGTAAATTTTAAGGAGTTTGATGAAAATAGAATTAAGTACATGATGGATACAAGAGAAGAGATACTTAAAATTCTCGAGGAGAGAGGTAGTGTTTTACAAAAAGATCTATGGAAAGAATTGAAAATAGATAGTAGTAAATGTTCAAGAATTCTCAGAAAACTTGAGAAAGAAGGGCTTATAAAAAGAGTTGAAGTAGTAGTAGATGGTGTTAAAACTTTTAAAATAGTTCCTGCTGGTGTTGAAGAGGAAGAGGAGGAGGAAGAGGACTTTAACCTTCAGGCAATAATGGAAAAAATGCAAGATGTTTCTGGTTTACCCCCCTGCTTTGGTTGTCTCGAAAAAGATTGTGAAGCTAAATCTTGCTTAAAACTTGAAGTCTGGTTTTTGAAGAAAGCAAGCCAAATTTAGTTTTTATTATCCTGTTATTGTCGATTATTGTTATTTCTTTGTGCCTGCAATATTTCAATAATACTATAATTCAACCCAGTATTACTTTATGTTACTTATTATATAAATATTATACCTAAAATGTAAGAAAAGTTTAAATAATACATTCAATAGACCAACAGTTAGATTGTGTTGAAACCGAAGGCGGGGTGATTGTGTGAAGTTTAGTAGAAGAGGTTTTTTGAAAACGGTTGCGGCATTAGGTGCGGCAACATTTCTTGACACTTATGGCGTTGAACTTGCTGAAGCACTGAATGAGGTTAAAGACTACTGGCATATATGTTGGTTAAACGGTGCAGCTTGCACCGGATGCACGATATCCTTTGCACAATCTGTAAATCCGGGATTAATTGAAATATTTACGAGCATACTTGTAGGCAATTCTGGATTACCAATAGTTCTACCAGACTACATGGAAACACTTCAGCCAGCATCTGGTACTTTGGCTGAAGACTTGATAAACAGATGGAAAAATGGAAGTAAGGGTAGGAGAATACTCATTGTTGAAGGAGCAATTCCAAAGAAAGGCTTCTGTCAAATACATGGTGTGGACTTTTATGAGCGTTTAAAAGATATAGCTCCTTACGCAGACCATATAATTGCCTTTGGTGCATGTGCGTGTTTTGGAGGAGTACCATCTGCAAAACCAAATCCAACTGGAGTTAGAGGAGTTCAAGAATTCTTCAAAGAAGTTGGTATAAACAAGCCTGTGATAAACATACCTTGCTGTCCTGGCAATCCAGATCACCTTGTAATTACTCTTGCAGCAGTTATGCTTGGAGAAAAAATAGAATTAGACAAATACAACAGACCTAAGGTCTTCTTTGGAAAGTTGATGCACGATGAACTTTGTCCGTACAGACCTTACTATGATAGAGGTATATTCGCTGAGAAACCGGGAGATGAAGGATGCCGTTATAAGATTGGTTGTAAAGGACCAATGACGCACACAGATTGCGCTTTAAGGAAATGGAACGGTCACGTTAGTTACTGTGTTGAAGTTGGAGCTCCTTGCATAGGCTGTGCTGAACCGGGATTTCCAGACAACTTTGAACCATTCTACAAACCGGTTGCAGAACTTCCAGCAGTTCTTGGTTTTGGTCCTGAAAAGATAGGTGAAGGTATATTGGCAGCAACTGCCGCTGGAATAGCAATTCACGCTGTAAGGCATGTTGCTAGCAGTAAAGGTGAAAAGAAAGAGAAAAAAGAGTGAGGTGATGTAGGTGACTACTGTAGTTGTGGATCCTATAACAAGAATTGAAGGACACCTTAGAGTCGAAATGGATTTAAAAGAAGTTAAAACTTCTAAGGGGTCATTTAGTTTTGTTGAAACTGCGAGATGTTGTGGTGAATTGTTTAGAGGATTTGAAATCTTCCTTAAAGGAAGAGATCCAAGAGATGCTATATTTCTAACTCAGCGTATATGTGGTGTTTGTCCAGCACCACATGGTGAGGCTTCATGTGAGGCTGTGGAGAGAGCGTATGGTATAACTCCGCCCCCAGTGTCTGTACTCTCAAGGAATATAATGCATGGTGCGTACTACATTTACGATCATATAATTCACACTTATGTATTAATGGGTCCTGAGCTTGGTATAGCCTGTAAATACCCTCCAATGGTTCCACCAGCTCTTGGAAAGGAGGGCATAGCTAAATTGGGTTTGGGTAGTAGCTATGCTAAAGCTGTAGAAATTCAAAGACTTGCAAATCAAATAGTGGCACTTTGGGGAGGTAAATTCCCGCACTTTGCAAGCCAGTATCCGGGAGGTCTTACAGCCCATCCCACGCCAGCAAGAGTTTCAGATACTTTTGCAAGAATGGTAAAAATTTGGGAATTCGTAGCAATAGATATGATAAGGGATATAAACGCAATAATTGATGCAAGTGATAAACTTGGTGAAAAAGTCAGCTCTATTCTTGGAGTTGACTTTAAGGGTTTAGAAAGCTTAGGAGTCTCTACAGGCAACTTTCTGAGTTACGGAGTCTTTCCGGATTATGAAGATTATGACGATTGGTTAGATCCTTCAAAAAGAAAGAAAGCACTATTTAGAAGTGGAGCATGGAGTAATGGCTCATTTAAAACATTTGATGAAAGTAAAGTTAGAGAATACATAAAATATTCATGGTATAGTGGTGAAAGTGGTTTAACACCCTTCAAGGAAACAACAATACCTGATAGAAACAAGAGCGAAGCATACTCTTGGATAAAAGCTCCAAGATATGACGGAAAAGTTTATGAGGTAGGTCCTCTTGCAAGAATGGTTAATACTTTTGGTACTAAATGGAGGATACAGAGAGTACACCCGGTAACTGGAGAAGATTACGGAGATTTTGTATATGAAATGAGAAATCCAAATGGATCCGTCTTAGATAGGATTGTTGCAAGAGTGGCTTGTACGTTAATAATAGCAAACAAGATGTTTGAATGGATTGAAGCAATAAAGGGCATGATGAATGAAAAGATAATTAATTTCAAGAGCTATCCGAGCAATGGCGAAGGGTATGGTCTTTGGGATGCACCCAGAGGAGCTCTTGGTCACTGGTTAATAGTTAAGAATGGTGTTATAGACCATTATCAGTGCGTTGTTCCATCAACTTGGAACTTCAGTCCAAGAGATGACAGCGGAAAGCCCGGTGCGGTTGAACAATCCTTAGTAAACACATGGCTACCGAAGAATATGAGTATCAAGGACTTATGTAATGCTCTATATCCAGAAAAAGACGTAAACTTAGCACCTTTGGGCATTAATGCAACTGTTAGCTGGGGTGATGCATTAGCTTCAGCGTTAAAACAGTTGGGCTTAGAAAAACTTAACTTAGAACCGGCAAATGGTGCTGAATACAATACAACTCTTGCACTTATGGCTGTTAGAAGCTTTGACCCGTGCATAGCTTGTGCAGTTCACGTTGGTAGAGTTAAGTAAAAATTGGAGGGATTTACAATGGCTGAGTACGTTGAAGTTTATAGACATTCTCTTTTTTATAGAATATGTCACTGGAGCATAGTTATAACAGGTTTTATACTGGCTTTTACAGGAATGCAAATGGGCGGTTTGTATGGTATTAGAATATTGCCTAAAGGCGGAGTTTTGGCAGTACACTTGGCAGTGGGAATGATATTTGGAGGGCTATGGTTTTTAATGTTCTACTATATAGTGGTCAAAGAATGGAAATGGTTTGGCTTGCAGAGAATACCTTACGCAATAAAGTTCTTAATAGCTGAATCCCTTGCTTGGCTTGGCATAGGCCCCCATATCGAGGATCCAAGAGGTTACGATCCAAAAAAGGGTGAGTACGTAGAAAAGATAATTCCAACTGAAGTTATGGTTTGGTGGATATACTTCATATTGGCCATGCTTATGGGTATAACTGGACTTGCAATGTACTTTAGATCACAATTTGCACCACTCTACAGTATAGCTGGGGCTATTGGCCAATTCTTTGGAACGAGTAATGGTTATGCAGTTATAAGGGCTGTGCATAGATTGGGAATGTACTTATTTGCAATGGTTATGTTCATGCACGTTTATGCAGTAATAATCTTTGAAGTTCTCGGTTCAATGATTACTGGTAAAAGGTTGGAAAAGGTTAAAACAAAGAGCTAAAGACGAAATCCATATTTACCCAATAAAGGGACAAACCTAACACTACCCCATCTTTTCTTTTTTATGCCTTTTTCATCTTTTTCTATAACATACAAAGTTTGTATTTCACTTCCTATGGGTATTACCATTTTACCTCCAATCTTCAACTGTTCAACTAGTGGTTCTGGTACATCTGGTGCTGCGGCTGTAACATATATTCTATCGTATGGAGCTTCGCTTTCGTATCCTTCACTACCATCTCCAACTATCACTTCTACGTTATCATAACCGAGAGATCTAAGTGTTTTTTTGGCTCTTTCTGCCAACTCTGGAATTCTTTCTATCATTATTACTTTTCCACCTTCCCCAACCAATTCTGCTACTACAGCTGCGTGATAACCACTACCTCCTCCTACCTCCAGTACTTTTTGTCCCGGCAATAAATCAAGTAAATCGCACATAATAGCAACCATGTGTGGTGCACTTATTGTCTGACCATAACCTATGGGTAGTGGATAATCGTAATACGCTTCATTACTGTATTGAGGAGGAACAAACAAATGTCTTGGAACTTTAAGCATAGCTTTTGCTACTCTCTCACTAATTCCAAGTTCCTCTTTAAGTTTCTCAACCATTCTTTTTCTTTCTTCGATTCTTTCATCAAATTTCATGATATATTTATTTGCTTAACTGTTTTTCACAGTTCCGGTTCATAGTTTTTTAACTTAAATCTCCACAAGAACAAAAAACTTCGTTTATAGCTGAAAAAACATCATCAAAACCCTCTTTTTTCAGTGCTGAAATTTTTATAGTTCTATACCTAACTGTAGTTTCTTCTACAAAATCTACAAGCTTTTCCATTAATTCAGAGAGTACTCCACCTTCTTTGAGCATTTCTTTAACTTTTAATGGCGTTAATTCAAATTTTGTAGTGTCACACTTGTTAAAAACGGTGATTGTTGGAATTTCAGTTCTTAAAGATATTACAGCATTTTGAGCTAATATAGATACGTAATTTTCAGGGGTTGAAGCCACTTTTGCATCTACAATAAATATAGCAATTGTCTTATCACTATTAGCTATTTTTTCGGCGATATCTGTACCTGAGCTTAGATATAAGAATAGTTCCATTTGGCCGGGTGTATCGTACAAAACGTAGTCATCTTTTAAAATTAATTCGTCAATGTAGTTTAATGATAGCTCCATAGATTTTATCAAGGCACCATTTATACCTAAGTTAAAATCTTTCATAATTTTTTCTGTTCTAATAAAATCTCTAATATCTTTATCAGCTTTATATATTGGATCTGATGCAGGATCCAAATTTACAGCTTTTGCATCATTTAAATATTCTAAAAAAGACTTTACAAAAGTGCTTTTTCCACTACCAGCAGGTCCTATTACTACGATGTTCATGGTTTTAAGTTGAGAGCTTAGTGAAATTTTGTTTTCGGTTTTACTTTCAAAGAAAAAACGCCGGGGCTGGGATTCGAACCCAGGAGCCCTTTCGGGCACCGGCTCTCAAGGCCGGCGCAGTACCTCTCTGCAACCCCGGCTTAACCATTTATTTTTACGATGGTTATATTAAATTTGAGGTTGTATCTAAGAGAAAGTTTTAAGAACTTTTTGTTTAAGAGTTTTTATGGAACATGAAAGGATAAAAGCTAAGAGATTGACGAAAAATGAACTTTCAAAATTATTAATATATCTCATTAATCAGAATTGAACGATTGGCTAAGGGGTTTGAAATTAAGTTTAAATAAGTTTAAAAAATTAAGATAAATTAAGATGTCCTGCATATTTGGTGTAGATATAGTAAAAGGAAGTTTAAGAGGTAAAAGAAGACCAAAGTATGCTGTTTACGTTCTTAGAAATGAAAAGAACAATCTTGAATTTAAAGAAATTTCTCGAGCCAAACTTTTTAGACTCGTAAAAATGTACTCTCCAAACATTATCGCTATAGATAATACATCAGAGCTTTTTAGCTCAAAGGAGGATTTAATATCCTTTTTAAAGAAATTACCAAACGTAACCTTAGTACAAGTTGCGGGAAAGCATTCTTTACCATATCTTGCAAAAAGATTTGGGTTGAAGATAGATATTAAAAAACCAATAGATGAAGCAAAAGTCTGTGCAATACTTGCCAGTTTTGGCGTTGGAGAGGAAGTTTCAGTATTCTCGGATATAACTACAATAACTATCTCAAGAAATAGAAGTCTTGGAAAAGGGGGCTGGAGTCAGAATAGGTATAGGAGAAGAGTACATTCAGAAGTTATGAGAGTTTACAAAGAAATAAAGGAAGTTCTTGAAGAAAAAGGATTTGAATACATTGAAGAAATAAAACATGGATATGGTGGGATTTCAAAAGGAAAAATTACTGTAAAAGCACCGAGAAATGAAATTCCTATAACATCCTTTAGAATGGGTAATGTGCAGGTAAAAGTTGAAGCTGTTGAAAAAGATAGAATTGAGTATATACCTCTATCTAAGCAAACAACTTACACTATTGTAGGAGTAGATCCGGGAACTACAACAGCAGTAGCTATCTTAGACATAAATGGAAAACTTTTGGGTGTAAAAAGTAAAAAAGGTTGGAATACTTCCGAAGTAGTAGAGTATATTCTGTCTTTTGGAAAACCAGTAATAATAGCTACAGACAAAAGCAACCCTCCAGAATTCGTTAGTAAGCTTAAAGCAAGTTTCAATGCTGTAATATATACTCCAAAAGAAGATACAAGTGTAGAAAAAAAGAAAAGTCTTGTTATACCATTCAAAAGCTTAATATCTAACGATCATGAGAGAGATGCTCTTTCAGCGGCAATTGATGCATACAACAACCATAAAAACAAACTTATTAATGTGGAAAAGAAAGTTCCACCGGGAATGGATGTAGATGCTGTAAAAGCTGGCATTCTAAAAGGTTTAACTTTGAAAGAACTTATAGATAAAAAAATTGAAAGTAAGCGTGAGAAACATAAGCCTACAGTAGTTAAAACTGTTGTAAATGAAAAAGATTACAAAACAGAAGAAGTGCTAAAAGAATTGGAGATTGAAAATAGAATTCTCAAAAAAGAAGTTAAAGATCTTAGAGATACAGTTGAGAGATTAAGAAGCAAAATAGTTTCTTTATCAAAAGATGAACACGAAAGAATTAGAAGGGATAACTATATCAGATCTCTTGAAATGGAAATTTTAGAATTAAAGAAAATTTTAAAAGATAAAGATAAAATTATAAAAGAATTAAAAGAAAAAGTCGAAGCTTTGAAATCGATGAAAATACTCGAATTCACTGGGTGGAAGAGTGTAAAATTGCTTGAAAGCTTCACGAGAAACGAAATCGAAAAACTTGAAAAAGAAATGGGTATCAACGAGGGAGATGTTATATACATTGTCTCCCCCGATGGTGGAGGTAAATCTCAGGCAGAATACTTATGTTCAAAAAAGATTAAGGCAATAATTACAGATTCTGGAAAAATGGCACATACGGCGATAAATGTTTTTAAAGAAAATGAAATCCCTATAATAGATAAGAGTGAAATTAGTGTTAAAGTTGCAGAATATTTTGCTATGGTAAATATAAAAGAGTTTGACAAAAAGTATATGGAAAAATTAGAGGAGTTAAAGAGTGATAAAGTTGAGAATTTGGAGAAAATTATAATTGAATATAGAAATAGGTTCAAAATCTAAAAACATCAGCACTCTTTTGTTTTTATCAAAAATCTTTTAAAAGTTGTTGAAGTTAGAGCAATACACCAGTTTTTAACTATATTAATATCGGAGTCGTTTCTGGAATATAGAATCCCATTCTTAGTTAGTATTACTACTTCTTCTCCATTTTCTTTCAATAATATTTTATTCTTTAGAATTTCCAGTGTGTATGGTGGATCATATATTACAAATGAATCGCCTTCCCATTTGCCTGTACTTATAACCTTAGATATTTGCTTGATTGAGGATAGTATTTTTTCGCACATTTTTTCCAGATTATCTTGAGTCATGTTTATCCTTAGATTCTCTTGCTTTTTGAATTTTTTACCAAAAAACTTATATAGAACTACAACTCCATAAAAAATTGTAATTCCTGATAATCAGGAAGTAAAATAGGGGGTGAAAAATATGGCAACTTTGCAGGGGCAGCCTGTATTAATTTTGAAGGAAGGAACTCAGAGAACTGTTGGTAGAGATGCCCAAAGACTAAACATAATGGCTGCAAGAGTTATTGCTGAGGCTGTAAGAACAACTCTTGGTCCAAAGGGAATGGACAAAATGCTCGTTGACAGTTTGGGAGATGTAGTAATAACAAACGATGGAGTTACAATTCTTAAAGAAATGGATGTTGAACACCCAGCAGCAAAGATGATAATTGAAGTTGCAAAGACTCAGGAAGATGAGGTTGGAGATGGAACAACTACTGCAGTCGTTCTTGCTGGAGAACTACTCAAAAGAGCTGAGGAATTGTTAGATCAGGATATTCATCCAAGTGTAATTGCAAGAGGTTACAGACTTGCCTGCGAGAAAGCAATGGAAATATTAAATGATATAGCCATTGGAATTGATGTTAATGATGAGGAAATACTTAAGAAGGTTGCAGCTACTGCTATAACTGGCAAACACGCTGAATATGCTGTTAATCATTTGAGTAAAATTGTAGTTGATGCAGTAAGGAAAGTGGCTGAAAAGAAGGGTGAAGGTTACTACGTCGATGATGATGCTATAAAGCTTGAGAAGAAACAGGGCGGAAGTGTTGAGGACACCGAACTAATAGATGGTATTGTTCTCGACAAAGAAGTTGTACACCCCGGAATGCCAAAGAGAGTAGAGAACGCAAAGATTGCTGTGTTAAAAGCAGCTCTTGAAGTTAAAGAAACTGAAACTGATGCCGAAATAAGAATAACTGACCCAGAAATGCTACAGAAATTCATAGAGCAGGAAGAGAAGATGTTGAAAGAAATGGTAGATAAAATAGTAAACGCTGGTGCTAACGTAGTCTTCTGCCAGAAGGGTATTGATGACTTAGCTCAATACTACTTAGCCAAAGCTGGAATTCTTGCAGTTAGAAGAGTCAAACAAAGCGACATAGAAAAAATAGCTAAGGCTACTGGAGCAAAGATATTAACAGACTTAAGAGACATTAAGCCAGAAGACTTAGGTGAAGCAGAATTAGTTGAGGAAAGAAAAGTTGGCGATGAAAAGATGGTATTTGTCACTGGTTGCAAGAATCCAAAGGCAGTAACCATACTCGTTAGAGGTGGAACTGAGCACATTGTGGAAGAGATTGCAAGAGGAATAGAGGATGCAGTAAGAGTTGTTGGAGTTGCAATTGAAGACGGAAAAGTAGTGGCTGGCGGTGGAGCTCCAGAAATCGAAATAAGCTTGAGACTAAAGCAGTGGGCACCAACATTGGGAGGAAGAGAACAGCTTGCAGCTGAAGCATTTGCAAACTCTCTCGAAATAATACCTAAGACTTTGGCAGAGAACGCTGGAATCGATCCAATAGATATACTTGTTGAACTCAAAGCAGCTCACGAAAAAGGCGAGAAGTACGCTGGTGTTGACGTAGAAACAGGCAAAGTCGTTGACATGAAAGAAATGGGTGTCTTAGAGCCACTTAGAGTTAAGACTCATGCCATAGAATCTGCTACTGAAGTAGCAATAATGATACTTAGAATTGACGATGTCATAGCAGCTAAGGGAATGGAGAAGACAAAGAAGACTGGATTTGAGGGAATGGGAGAACCTGAATTCTAAATTAATTTCAAATTTTTTAAATTTAATTTTCTGTTGTTGTATATAATATTTTTAGTTACTTTTTTGAGTCATAAACTATTACTAAAACTTAAGATATTTATTTTTAATTTACATATTTATTTTTAATCGCTTAAATCTTGAAAAAATTAAAAAACTACTTGAGCATACTATATGCATGATACCAGTCAGTATAGATCTTTTAAAAGAACCAGATATAAAAGCTCCTATAGTCCTTACAAGTTTTCCCGGAATAGGTCTTGTTGGCACTATTTTAGCAGCACATTACATAATGGAGTTAAAACCAGAACAAATTGGAATTATATCTTCAGATGTGTTACCACCAATTGCCACTCTTTCAGATGGGATTATAACACCACCTGTAAGAATATATCAAATACCAGAAATGGAAGCTATTTTAATTCATTCGGATGTACCTATTCCCCCAGAACTCGCAAATAGGATGAGCAGGTTAATTGTAGAGTGGTGCAAAGATATGGGTGCAAAAAGAATAATATCTGTAGCTGGAATAACAACTTTTGAAAATAAAAAGAGAGTTTTTGGTGCTGCTACATGTAAAGATTTGCTTGAGGAAATAAAAGATAAAGTTGAAGTTTTTAAGAGTGGGACTATTTCGGGAATTGCCGGCTCTCTTATGAATGAGTGTGTGGCAAAAAACTTTCCGGGTATGGCTCTTCTTGGAGAAACAATGGGATTTAATCCAGATCCAAGAGCAGCAGCGGAAGTAGCTAAGGTTTTAAACGAATTGTTCGGTTGGAATGTTAGTATTGAAAAGTTGATAAAAGAGGCTGAAATCATTGAAGCTCAGATGCAAAAACTTGCGGAACAAACGAAAATGCAAGAAAGCAAGAGTAGAGAAGAAAAAGAATTACCCATGTTTGGATGAGGTGATGGTATATGAATGAAAAATTAAGATGTCTCGTTTTAACGGGCATATCTAAAAGCACTCTTGATGCTTTACTTAAAAGAGAAATTAGAAGCATTGAACTTAGAAGTGCGCACAACGTTGTTACAGCACTTAAAGCAGAAGTTGGCAGTTATGTTCTCTTAACACCAGCGAGATTGAATGATTTGGATAAAGGTATAACGGGAATTGTAGCTGAAGTAATGGGCAAAGAAGTAATGTCTCATTCGCTGTTTTTTGCATCTAATAGCTATTTTGAGGAGTGTGAAATGACTGCAGTAAGGTTAATTCTAAAACCTAAGGGATTTGGTAGAGTGATATCCATATCAAATCCCGGTATTTTGGATATTAGAGAGGCTGAAGTTGTTTGCATTACTCATTTTGACGCTGGATAAATTTTTCACTTGTTGATTTAGCCTCTCTTAACCTCTCCATAATTGCTTTACCAACTCCCCTTTCTTCTACTTTTTGAAAAATAACTACATCCAAATCAAGCTTATTTATTTCTCTCATTATCAAAAATAATTTTTTGGAATAGTCTTTTTCAGTAACTGAAAATGTTTTAACGTTAGATTTTAATTTTTCTATAATTTCAGGGAATGCACAAACTCCAATTTTACTACCTTTTAAACTTTCAACTATTTCTGGAATTTCATCTTTTTCTGCTATAATTATTTTTGCTTTTATGTTATAGTGCCCACTTCTGTTTTCGATTTTAACTTTACCGACTATTTTTTCAATCTCCTCTACGCTAATTGCACCAACTCTTAGTATTCTTGCTGGTTTCTTAGTTAAATCTATGACAGTTGATTCTATACCAACTTCAGTTTCTCCACCATTCACCACAGCATCTATTTCATCTTTGAATTCTTCAATTACATCTTCTGCCTTAGTTGGGCTTATACCTCCAGTTTTGTTGGCTGAAGGTGCAGCAACTAACGTTTGGCTTAGTTCAATTAATTTTAAGGCTATACTGTTAGCTGGCATTCTTATAGCTATCTTATTACTACCTCCCGATGTTATATCAGGAACGCATGCCTTTTTTTCAAGAACTATTGTTAATGGTCCGGGAAAAAATTCATCCATAAGTTTTTTTGCAAGTTTATTTACTTCTGCCACCTCATAAGCCTGAGAAATATCGTAAATATGCAGTGTTACAGGTCTATTTGGAGGCCTACCTTTAACTTTAAATAAACGTTTAACAGCTTTTTCATTTAATCCATCACAACCAAGACCATAAACAGTTTCAGTTGGAAAGGCAACTAATCCTCCTTTTTTTATTATTTCTGCAGCTTTTTTCAAGCTTTTTTCGTCAATACTTAGTATTTCCATATATGTCTTTTAAAAACCAAAGATATTTAAAAATTGTATTAGATTCCTTAGTGTATGTTGAGGATGATAATAGCAGCGGCTTTTAAAGCAAAAGGAAAAAGGAGCATGTCAAAATCTGAGTTAACTTACTTTATGTCCTTTGACTTAAAGTGGTTCTCTCACGATAGCAGTAGGATGGTTATAAAAAAAGCAATAGAAAAGGGATTGTTGGTTGAAGAGGGAGACGAACTTAAACCAACGTTTGATATAACTTCAATAGAGATACCCGTTAATTTTAAACCAGATCTAAGTGCAATTGAATCCTCCACTTTTGAGGAGATAATCGAAGAAATAACTCTAAAGACAGGAATGGATAAAAAAGAAGTAATATCTGAAGTTAACATACTACAAGAAAAACTTGGAGGATTAGTTGATGTTGAAATTGTAGCTTTAATAATTGCAAAAAAATATGGTGTCGATGTTGAAAAATACATTGAGGATGTTGAAAAAGAAGTACTATGAGAATTTTAAAAGTTCTTAATAAACCAGCTTTATTAATATCGGGTAGAAAAAAATTATTAGTTGTTTCAGATTTGCATATCGGGTTGGGAGGATACTTTGATCTAAGATTAGTAGATTCATTAAAAGATCTATTTTATAAGTGTGATGCTGATGAATTGGTAATCGCTGGAGACTTTAAGCACTATATATCTTCAAAAAAAGGTGCTGAGGTATTTAATACTCTTAGAAGAGATCTGGAAGTTGTTCTTGTAAAAGGAAATCATGATGGATTGTTAGATGGATTAAGAGAGTATGAAGTTGGCGATATATGTATAATCCATGGTCATTTAAAGCCCACATCCTCTAAGAAAAAACTTGTAATGGGTCATGCACATCCAGCTATCCTTATAAGGCATGGGGCTGGAGGTATAAAAGAGAGAGTTTGGTTGGAGGGTGAAGCTGAAATTAATGGTATCAAAAGACAAATTACGGTAATTCCAGCTTTCAATGAGGTTTGTGCTTCCACATCACTAAACGTTGAAAAAGCACCGGGAATTTTGAAAAAAGTAGATATATCTCATTTTATAGCTACTATGCTCGATGGAACTTTTCTTGGAGAGATAAGTAATATATAGTTTAGTTTACTGCAACCCAACCTCCATTTTTCCAGATTTCTATTTTACCCCCTTCTCTTCTACCGAAAGATAGAACATTGCCCTTAATTTTTATTGTACCTGCTTTCATGTTTATACCTACGTATTCGCCTGCATCACCAAAAACAACTATTTTTCCACCTCTCATACTCTCACCAACTCTCCACCCCACATCTCCTTTTATTATTATCTCTCCTCCTTTCATATCCTTTCCAATACAATCTCCAGTATATCCAACAACGACAATTTTTCCACCTCTCATCCCTTCTCCTACGTATCCACCTGCGTAGCCCTTTATAATTATCTCACCCTCACTGTGCCTATATCCGAAACCCCATCTAAATCCAACTCTACTTCTTGCTATGAGTTTTGGCAATCTTATTTCAATATTTAGCTTTCTTTTACCTATTACATCATGATATAAACCAGAAATAAAATATCCGAGGTAATTTTCATAGAATTGATGACAGAGGATTGTTTTTATTTCACCAATCATCTCTTCATATGCAGGATAAACTGAGAAATTTACAAGTTTTTCAACCTCCCTTAAAGTTAAGGAGTACTCATTTCTTACTTTTCTGCCATATTCAAACGCTTTTTTTGGTTCAAGTTGAAATTCTCCTTTCACTTCTTTTTTTAAATAATCAACTACCAATTTTTTTAGATCTTCTTCACTTCTTTCAATTATTTTGATTTTTATGTCTTTTTTATTATCTCCTTTAATTCCAAACAATTCTTCTAATTCTTCTTTTTTCATTTTCATCACCGTATATTTATTTTTGATATGTCTCTTTCACAACTAACTCTAAAAACTCTTGCATACTCGGAGAGAGAGGATACATAATTTTCAAAAGTTTTTGAAGCAATCCATACAATGTAGTTTTTGCAACCAAGACCTTTCAACTCCCTCAACATAAATTTAACTTCAGATAAGTTATCTATTCCAGCATCAGTTATTAAAATTACATCAAATCCTTTTGCATAAGTTTTAGCGTACTCCAAAACTTTTTTTACATTTATTTCAGTACCGCCTCCCTGATATTCAGCTAAGGCTTTGTAAACTTCCTCTCCTTTTTCTGGTTTTAGTAATTTAGTTTCACCTGAAAAATTGATAACACCTATTCTTCCTCCACTCTCAATATACTTCCTTGCAATTGCAAAAGCACAAATTATTGCATTACTGCCCTTCTCTGGATCCTCCATACTTCCGGAGGAGTCTATAATAATCAATGCGTTTTTTCTACTCTTGCCAATACCTTCAAATCCCTCAGGTTTGTATTTTTTAGCTATACTTGGTAGTATCTTACCCATACTTTCTACAGGCGCAAAAAAGTCAATTCCATCATCTAAGGATAAATCTACGATTGTACCCGGGTAATCTCCTGAAAACACACTTTCCTCTACTTTTAAGCTGTACTTTGCACTCCTCTTTAAGTACCAGTAAACATCTGCAAGTTTAGACTTTCCTTTTCCTTTGCCAATACCAAAATAATTGGAAATCTCTCTAAATTCATTAATGCCTACTTCTCCAGCCACCTCTTCAAGAGCTCTATCCATAGAAGTTATTTTAAGTTCAAAAATTTCTTCTTTATATTCTATTAAACTATTTATTATTTTAGCAAACTTCAATATATTAATTTTTATGTCTTTTAAATTGGATCTTTCAAAGTTAATTTCTTTCATCTTTTCAACTATGCTTTCAATATCTTCTTCGTATTTAGTATCTGATAGCTTGAACTTCCTTTCTATGAATGCTTTAACTGCTATGTCAGCTCTATCTTTACAAGTTTCTTTTAGTGCATCTAAAACTTCTAAATGTCCTTTTTTTAACAAATATATTGAACATATAATTGTATCAAAAAGTTCCTTTATTCTCTTCTTTTTTTCAAAATTTCTCAACCAGAAATCTTCCATAAGTGAAGTTTTGAGAGAGTATGGATGCCAGATCCATCTCGCTAAAGATAACTTGAACAAACCTTTAAGAGCTATCCTTGAATGATATAGAAACACTTCTTTTCCAACGACAACCTCTGGTTTTCTATACTTTCCCGAAAAGTTTAGTCTTATTTTGTATCCTTCAACCAATCTAAGTTTAATTGGAGGAAAGTAAAGTTCTCTTCTAACTTCATTAAATACATCCATTATCAAATACTTCATCGGCAAAATGTTTTAATTTTTCGAGTGAACTATGAACAATGAAATTTTTAAAAAAGTTCCTGTTTGGTGAGTCAGAGCAGGAAGTAATAAAATTGTTTGATGAGCACTTTGAACTCGTAAAGATGTCGTGTGAAGTTTTTCTAATGGCACTTGAAACTGACGATAAAGGCTTGCTAAATCAAGTGTGTGAACTTGAAAAAAGAGGTGATAAAATCAGAAGGGAAATAGCTTTAAAATTATACAGTGGTGCATTTTTACCTGCCTTAAGAGGTACACTTTACAAGCTTGCGGAAACTGTTGATGAAATATTGGATATGCTTGAAGATACTGCAATAGATTACCTACGTTTAAATTTACATCTCGATAATGAAATAAGGGAGATGTGTATAAGAGTGGCAAAGATAAATGTGAAAATGGGTAGAGACCTCCTCGAGGCTTTTAGGGCTTTAAAAACGGGAAAGGGTTTAGAAAATACAACGCTAAAAATTAGAACGAGGGAGAGAGAAATAGACGTTTTAAGGAACAGAATTTACGAATCATTAATAAAAAAGGAAGTAAAGAATTATTGGGAAGGAAAAATTTTATCTGATTTTATAGATCATTTAGCTTATATCAGCGATTTAATAGAAGATTCCGCAGATCTAATACAAATATTAAACGTGAGTTTGAGGTAGAGAGAAATGTTGTCAGAGTTGGCTGCTGCAATAATATCTTTCAGTTTAGGATCCAACAATACATCTAATGCATTTGGAATCCCCGTTGGTTGTGGAATTTTAAGTTTTAGGACTGCGTTAGTATTGATAGGAATCTTTGTAACTATAGGCTCTTTACACAGGAAAGTTATGGAGACTGTTGGAAGCTTGACAAATTTGAACAAAACGCTTGCAGTAGTAGTGTTAGTTATATCTGCCACTATGATAATATTTTCTAACTGGAAAAAACTACCAGTTTCCAGTCACCAAGTAATAGTTGGTAGTATTGTGGGTGCTGGATTTGCTGTGGGAATTGTAAGATTTAAAATTTTAATTCCAATAGTTGTTTCATGGTTTGTTTCTCCAATAGGTGCTATGTTTTTGTCAATAGTAATATACTCTATAATTGAAAAGTTTATTTCAGCTTACTCTATATTTGTTGTTGAAAGATTTCTGTTCTTTTTTCTTATTTTTAGTGGAATTTTAGTGGCATACAACACCGGAGCTAATGAACTTGCATCTGCTTTGGCACCTCTTGTATATTCAAAACTTATGTCTCCATTGGAGGCGTCTTTACTTGGGTCTATATCTTTTTTTGTAGGAGCTTTATTAATGGGAGGTAGAGTAATAGAAACTGTGGGCAAAAATATAACAGTTTTGGATCCATTATCTGGTTTTTCCGCACAATTTTCAGCAGGTTTAACGGTATTTTTCTTTACTAACATAGGTATGCCCGTCTCTACTACATACAGTTTAGTAGGAGGAATAGTTGGGGTGGGAATTCTCAAAGGCATAAATTCCGTTAAATTTAGTTTGATAAAGAAAATATTGGCTGCTTGGGTGTTAGCTCCAACTACATCTTTTTTGTTAACATATTTAATTGTGAGGGGGTGGTAAGTTTTGGATAACATTAAAGTGTTAATACCCTTCCGATATGATAATCCTAAGGTGAGGTTATCTCTTTACTTAAAAAAGGAGGAAAGAGAACAATTAGCAATTTCCATGCTTTCTGATGTATTGAATGCAATTAAAAATGCAGGAATAGAGGATGTGACAGTTTTACTTCAGAGTATTACACCAAACAATGAAATAACCGAAAAAATTGAAGCGAAAGTGGAATTAGACAATAGCGATTTAAATAATGCAATAAACCGAAGAATTGATAAAAATACGGCAGTAATAGTTTCAGATTTACCACTAATTAATGAACGCATTTTAAAGAAGTTCTTTGAAACTGAGGGGGATGTAGTAATCTCCCCGGGAAGAAGAGGTGGCACTAACATGCTTTTTGTTAGAAAAAAGTTTAAAGTCAACTATCATTATGGAAGTTATTTAAAGCATATTACAATTGCTAAAAATATGGATTACAGAGTAAGTATATTTGATTCTTTTTTTGCGGGGTGTGATATAGATACACCTGACGATCTAATTGAAGTTTTAATTCATGCTCCAAACTCAAAAACTGGAAAATTTTTGAAAAAACTTGGTTTTAGGCTTGTACTTGAGAAAAATCCAAAGTTAATTAGAGTTATGGAGGTGTAAATTTTGTATGAACTTGACGTTGATAGAAGTGTAAAAATTATAACTTCTATTGCTCTAATTTTCCTTTTAATTTTTGGTTATATTTGTTACATATACGATGAATTGAAAATATTCGTAGTTTTGGTATTGTTTATTTTTTTTCTTTTTTTGATGATGCCGACATCAGTGGAAATTAAATCAGATCATATAAAGGTTAATAGAGTCTTAGGCTCAGTTAAATGTCCTATAAGCAAAGATGTCGAAATTTTAGATGACTTAGGCATTGGTTTATTGATTGGAACTGCTGGTCTTTTTGGGTGGTACGGTGTTTACAGTATAAGAGGTAAGACTGCTCTTGTTTACTCAAGAAAAAACAAAAACTTAGTATTGATTAAAGCGGGAAGAAATTACGTTTTTGGAGTTAAAGATCCTGATGAATTCATTTCTAAGTTAAAACAATCGGATGGTAAAACTACTTGTGTCCTAAATACTGGAAAACTTTCGCAATAGTATAGGTGTGATTTACACTTACAATCTGAGCAACCAAAACCTTTAATAAAACTATATTTTTTTGCCAGATCTTTTGATAGTTCACACTCTTCTTTATTAAATAAGTAAGCACAAACCGGTAAGGCTTGATTTGATGTAGTTAGATAGTCTATATGCCATCTTAACTTTTTATCTTTTTTGAAATGTCTGCAAACTCTGTGAATCCCATTCTTTGCACTTCCAACGTACATGTAATAGCCTCTACAAAATTCCACTTTCCCAAGAGATCCAACACTTGCAGAAAAATTATTTAAGACTCTAACAATTAATATATAAGATTGCATTTTTTATTCCACCTTTACATTTAAGTTGTACTTTGTAAGAATCATTTCAGAAAAATGTATTGTTACATACACTTTGTTACCCTCTAATAGAGTTTGTATTTCAGCATTGTTTTGATTTCCTCTCTTAATTCTGTTAAAGAAATCGTACCAAGCCTTAGCGTAGTCAGATGTTATATTTAATTTGGCATATCCCGGTCCAAAAACTCTAACTTTTGAAGAATTGAATTTTACATTAACTCCTACAAAGCTGTTGCCTCCTACAGCTCCACTTCCATTCAAAATGATCAACGACATAAAAAACACAGTTTGGTTATGAATAACTTTTTTATAAATAAAAATCCTTGGTGCAGAAACTATTGTTTCACCACTACTTTTAAGCCATACTCCTCCATTTTCAAATGAGATTTTGTAATTTTTGTATGCGTATTCTATTGAACCAGTATATCCATTAAAAGTGTAAATTGGTTTTAAACCTGAAGTATTGTAAACTTTTAGCTCAATGTAGCCACCTTTTCCAACAGACATACTTCCTCCGCTTAAAAGTATTCTGACATATCTATTGTATGTGCCAGAGTATGCTACATAGTTAATCATGTTCTGAATTTTTTCAAATCCTTGGGCTAAGCTTTCATACTTAACTTTCTCTTTGGCTTCACCAACCAAATAGTACGTATGAGAGAATACTAAGGATAGCACAGCTACCACTATGGCAAGAATCATTGTGTATCCAAGTACACTTGAAACAGCTTTATCTTTCACAGTATCACCTCAAATCAGTATTTTTATTCCATAAACACATACAGTAACGTTTCCCTCAGTTTCAGCTGTTACCTCATTACCACTAACACTGACTTTAAATCCCTGTTTTTTAAGATACCTTTCCCACGCAGAAGGATAGTTCGTTTTCATTACTATTTTAAGTTCAGAGTTAGGATAGTAGTACGTTTTCTGGTAAATATACCTCATATATACGTTAACTATTCCATAACCACCCGCGGAGCCTTCCCCACTCAAATCTATAATATTAATAGCTATATTGTTTCCAGATTTAATTAGCTCAGGTGGATAAATTATCCAATCGTTTATACCCTCTTTTTTGAATACTCCCCCCATTTCCACTGCTAAATACTTATTTCCAGAATTATATACCAATTCACCGGGATTGTTGGTTACATCAATTAGTGAATTGTTAATGTATATGTAAATATAGAAATTGTGCGACACTCCAATATACCCTCCAGATGGAGGAAACTTGACAGTGGTTGATGGAACTACATCTGAAGAGACTAAATCCATCTTCTCTTTTGCGAAAACAATTGCTGAAACGACATTTCTCATTTTTATATTTTCTTGACTTGAAAGTATAAGAGGGTAGCTATATGATAGAATGGCAGATAGCGATATTGCGATAATTATTAGAATCATTAAGTTTCCGACAACTTCTGATACACCTTTTGAATTTCTCATTAAATTCACCTCAGCTTAAAACTTGCCGTTTTTATAGTGGTAACGTTTAACTTTCTTGCTGGTAGGGGTATGGTTACAACCTTAGACTTAACTACATCAAAGTATGTTACATTTGATACATTTACGACATCTGTTAGTAAAATACCTGTTTTTGAAGTCTTGATTGTAATGCTTCCCAACCAGCTTTGATTAATTCTTATTGCCGGAATGCTCCAAGAAACTTTGGTTCCATTAGATGTTGGAGTTATTTTTGCACTTCCGGAGGCAGAAACTACCTGTAAATCAGGTGGTATAACATCGGTGATTGTAACGTTTTCGGCAACCTTAGTTAAAACATCTTTTGCTATCGACGTATATATGCTCTTTAATTCTTCAGCATTTGCTGCAAAGTAGTATTTACCCCCCGTAATTTCTGCTATTTCTTGTAATAAAGTTGCGTTTGCATCACTTCCGTAACCTATTGTGTATATTATATAACCTAAGTTCTTAGCTCTATTAGCCTCGTAAATAACGTCTTTTATAGCTTGTCTAACGTTGTATTGCCCTTTGAGATCTATGTTTGCGTTCCCATCTGTAAGTAGTATTATTACATCTATAGCAGGACTGTTTTTACTGTTGTTAAAACTTTGTAGTTCATCTATTGCCTTGTCTATTCCTGAAGCCATTGCAGTATAACCTCCAGCAGTTAGCGTATCTATTGATGAATTAACGTACGATGTATCGTTTGTAGGTGGCACAACTACATAGTAAGCATAAGTACTAAATCCAACAACACCTACATAGTCAAACTTTCTTAAAAATCCGTTGAATGTTTTAGCTGCAATCTTTGCAGCATCTATTTTTGGTATGTATGTATTTAGATAAAAGTTTTCGATAGTATTTGGAGGAAGTATTGGTACTACATAAGCTGTATATCCAGGTGAAGGATTTGTTACGTTTATCCAGGCGGAACTACTATTTGCGACAGCAAGTAGCTTTGAACTTGTTGTATTATCCTGAAGCCAAAGATATAAAGTTGCAGGAGTTTGAACTGGAATCAATTGAATTCCAAGTTCAGTAGCTTCTTTCGGCACATCTATTCCGTATGACTTATAACTTGGATTAACTGTTACTGTATCTGATAGTATTGTTTTTACTATGCTATAAACACCAAAGAAGGAACTTTTAACTTCAAAAACATAGACGTTGGCTACTTCAGAGGTTATTTTGGCATCCTCTATTGCCAAACTCCAAGTTCCACTTTGAGGGTTATTTATCAAATATCCATAACCTAACTGTCCATCATAAATCCAAATGTCAGAAGCTTGAACATAATTACCGTTGGGGGACTTTATAAATATTGAAATTGGATAAATATTGTAATTAGCGTAGAAAGTTTCAAAATCCGATGTCGTTACAAAGATGAAATAACTCTTACCTGACGTTAAATTAAACGAAACTACTGCCGGATTTGGTGAAATTGACCCTGTATTACTGCTTAGTGGTGTAAACTCACTCATACTGCCTGAGGTATCTATTGTGTGAATTACAGTTATATTAACAGATGTTTGATTTATCCCATTTCCGTATAAAAATATGTTTACAGTCGAAGTACTACCGGGAGCAATAGTTGAAGGTACAACGAATTTATTGACGTAAAGTTTTGCTACCGGACTTCGAGTTACATTTACATTTACTTTATCATAACTTACATAGCCATAACTATCCTTTACTTCAAGAGTTACTGTATAGTTGCCCGGTGAACTGTATGAATGATATATTATTCCACTCTGTGGATTTAGTGGATCGTACTCTTTCCAACCACTTGATGGATAGCTACTTCCATCACCAAAATACCATTTATAGTAGAGTGTACCCTCTCCATAAGAATTTGTCATATCAAAAGTAACATTTTCATTAACTAATGCTTCAGTTGGATAGACTATTGCAACTGCAGTTGGCATAAGATGTATTGATGTATTTAACACTATTTCATGCGTAATTTCGCTACTAAATGTTGTACCCTCTGTTACAAAACCAAGTGTAGATTGCCCGAGATCCACTTTTTCACTCCATACGCTCGATTTCACTGTTAGCTTATTGTTTTTAATTTCAATGCTATACGTATGTTTGCCTACGGATTCGGGCATGTAAACTTTGCTTACTACAGTGCCATTTTTTGGAGCAATAATCATCATATCTGTTATTTGGGAAGTTATCTCACTGGCAACATCTTGAAACTGATTTTTCATAGCATTTGAAACCGGTAACTTAGACATCAATGTATTTAGTTGAGGAATCATAAAAGCCATTACAAGAGCGAGAATACCTACTATTAATATATATTCAACCATTACAGATACTCCTGATTTTTCATCTTTAAACGACAACTGTTTCCGTATCGACATATTTAACACCTTGATTAAAGAAAATTATTCTTACAGTATAACAAGAAATTTTGTTTGTGCTTGTATATTTAACATCTAAAATATTTATACTGGCATAACATCCATGTTCTGCATAGAGTGCTTCTACTTGCTCGTTTAACTTTAAAGCGTAATTTAAAAATCCAGATGGTTTTGACTTTGCGTAGTTTTTTAAATCAACTAATGCTATTTTTCTCAAATTCTCTATTGGATATTTGGGAAATGTGAGCTGAGTTGTACTGCTCTCCATACCTGCTAATATATTTTGAGTATATACTAAGGACAGTTCTGCAAGTAAAACTGAGATGAACAAAGCTATAATTATTATAATTTGTCCTTTTTTATCTTTTATAAATTTGAAATTCAAACTCTCCATAGTGTTAGTCTCACCTCCAAAACAACTGGATAACTCGAACTTTCTGCAGTCTTTGTAACAAACGGAGAATTATTAACAAAATTACTGCTATCTATAACCAAATATCTCGATACTGTGATTGTATTCGATGTGGGAATATTGTGAGTTATTTTATAATCCAAAATAGATGTGTTGTTGTAGTAATATACATCCAAGTTAAACATCACATCTTTTGGCAAACACTTTTTAATAGAATTAATTAGGGACAAGGTAGATGAATTGCTTGAATTGATGTGTTCGAGAGCGTATTCAAGAGTGTCGTTAAGTAAACTTTGTTTTGGATTATCAAACAGTCTTAAAATATCTTTACCATATTGACTTAATTGAACATCTGTTATTTGAGCTGATTGAGGAGCTATTAAAAGAGTTGATCTGAAGAGGAAGTAGGCTACTACAAGCAAAAGTAAGGAGGCTACAATACTTTCAAGAGTGAAAGTCTGACCTTTATCATTCATAGTATCACCATACACAAACAACCAACTTTGCTGCAATTCTTCCAGCTACATACTCTCCAACTGGAGAGTATATCAGATATCCGGCTAAGTTATGGGATACTATAGTTAGATTTAGTAGACCTGAAGGTAAGTTAGATACACTGTATATTCCAGGGGATAGAGTTCCCTTACTCGGTATTCTCAAAATTTTTGGGCCACCCCATCCTTTTCTGCTAACTTTTATTTGTATCCAGCTACCATATCCACTCCCCCAAACAGATGTATTTGTTACTACAAACAAAAAGGTAGAGGGAGTTGTTACATTGAAGAGTTTTGTTCTATTAACTCCTTTTTGAGATGTAGTTATATCATATACTACGGATGCATTTTTGAAGTAAACAATTCTTTCAAATCTAAGTACATCTCCATACTTTGGAACTGGCAAACCTATTAGTAGGAGTGGTTTTCCATTGTAGTAAGAGTAGATTGGATTGGATGAGTTACTATCTAAGTATTGAATAGATATGTTGTAGTTTTTAACACCAAACATATTTGCTATGTAATCGTAACCTCTGTAGTTATACAGTTCAGAAAAGTTTAGAATTTTTTTAATGGATAACTCACACGGATTTCCATCACTCAAACCAACTCTGATAGTTACATCATCGCTTTTCCAATGATTCTCCCAATCCGTTCCATTGCAACTTCCGTTAGTCCAGTAGCCCGGACTTTCGGAGAGTAGAGAAGCTATTCTATATGCATTGGCTGTTAAGGATATATCACTCCTTTGAACAACAAATATTGAAGGTATATACTGAAGTATAAATATGAAAGTAACCATGAATATTGTAAGGGCTACAAGCACATCGAGACTTAACTGCCCCTTGCAATCATTTAATTCTTTCACCATTACAATTATGATACTTATTGAATGTATAAATCTATTTCGCCATTGCAATATAAAGTATGCAGTACAACAAATTAGAAAACACTTATAAACGATGAGTAACCTCTTAAATCGATGAAGTACGCTACAGAGAAAGCAGTTATAGTTATATCTTTTTTAGTAGGTGTAGCCGTACTTTCAGCATCAATTATTTCTATGTATAATGATTTTTCGACTGGAAAAAGTTTTGAATACTTAATGACAGATATTGTGTTCTTTGTTTTTGGTGTCGTTCTTACAGGAGGTGCTTTAAGAATTTACAAAAAACTTATCACTCTTTCAACTATTGCTGATGATCTTTTTGAAGAGTTGGTATTTACAAGATTAAGACCTGTCTTAGAGGAGGTGGCCTACAATACTGTAGAACTCAGCGAAGTTAAGGCTGAACTTGAAAAATTAACAAAAAAAGTGGATTCTCTTGAAAGTTTTAAAGCTCAAACGGGCTTTGTAGGAGATGTTTCATTTTACATGAGAACTATTATTGTTAGTTTTGTTTATGTTTGTTCTTATCTTTTAATGCTAAACTACTATACAGATTATACACCCTATCTTTTTGTTGTACTCTACATAATATGGTGGGCTTTTATAACAAGGGAATTCAAATTGTTTAGTAGATTTGAAGCTTGGCTTGTTATGGGTATTCCAGTTTTGATAGTTCCAGCCATGTCAATTGTCATACAAAACTTACTCGGAATTCCCACACTAATGGGCATAATTTTCTCAACATCTCTACTTTACGCATACATGTACTACCTTTATGCAAAAGAATTGAGTTTGGAGTCCGGTAAACAAAAATCAGATAATCAAAAAGAAAGTTACCAAAAGAAAAAAGAAAAGCCCAATTTCTTTTTAAGAAAAACGTCATCTTTTGTTAGCGATATTATAAGATGGCTAAAAAGCTAATTATTTAATCTTTTTCCTGTAACTATAACTTTCAAGCTCTAAGTAAACGTAGGCACTTAAACATATTATGATTATTGCTATAGCATAGCTCTTAAAAGTTTTTATTAAATTCTGGTAAAATAGAAATTCTTCACCGTATGGACCAATACTTCTCATTTCTTTTGCATTCAATATAAAGTACTTACCTAAGCCGGGGATAACTACTGGTTTACCCCCTATCATAACAGCCTGTGCTATTACATCACTTCTATGTATTGGTATTAGATCTGGGCCTGAGGCATCGCCACCAGTATATATTAAATTTCCAACAATTCTGAGAACTCGGTGTGAAACTGGAAGACCAACATCAGGCCTTCTAAACATTATTATGTCGCCGGGTTTTGGATTAATGTATATTGCTTGTGCTAAGTACATATCACCTCTATGAAATGTGGGGTACATACTATCGGACACTACTACTGCAAAAAACAGTTTGTGTGTAAGAGTCAGTGTAAGTAACACACTAAAAACAGCTAAGGTTAAGGCAATTCTTCCATAAGGCGGATTTTCATGTTTAGATAGTTTTATTGCATTTTTAACGAAATCTTTTCTCTTTTTCCCAAACATATATGTTCTAAATCTTTCTACATGTGCAATTTTACATCCAGCTTTGATAAGTGTAACTATTATAGACATACCCGCTATAACTATCAATCCAAAAGTTTCTGATACTATCAGTTCTAACTCCATAGAACCCACCATGTGACTAAAATTAGTGTTACAAAGAACATAACTACAATTGCAATTTCAATAGTCATTTTTAAAAATTTTTTTGTATTTACATAGTATTCGATTGGATACACTCCATTAACCCACTTTAGTTCTCTGTATGCTTTTTCAGTTGGGTTTATCTCCCAGTCAATGTAACCCTCATCAATCAATCTTTTTAAAATTACATTTAGAGTTACTTCTGTAATTCCACAACTATCAGCAATTTTTTTTGAATTTTTTTCACCAAATATTATTTTTTTAAGAACACACTCTTCTATGTCTGAGATCAAAATTTCTCACCTTTTTTGTTTGTTTTAATCTCTCATGAATATCCTTACTATTATCAGTATAGCCAATATAGCTGCTGATAGCGCAACTATCAAAGCACCAGTTTTTCTTTCAGGTTTTCTTATAGGTGTTGAAATAGGTACTGGCGTTTTTGATTTGACAAAAAATACTTGCATTAAATTGGTTCCTGGTATTGTAACTCTATAGCTACCCGGTTTTTCTGGTATATACTGGAAAGTTATCTTTTCAGATTGTCCTGTTTTAAGAAATATTGATTTGTTAAACACTACTTTACCGTTTACTGCAACTTCTACAAGCTTTTTACCACTTGTTCCAAAGTTCTTAACTTCAAAAGTTATATTGATTGGCGTACTTACATTTACAAGAGGAGGCATCCCTGTTCCTGGAGGACCTTTAACTTCGAGGGATAGATATTTGAACTTGGTTGGAATTTCTGTTATGGTAGATATTTTAACTACAATTCCTTTATCTATTCTTAAGTTGTAGTAAGAGTCGTATAAGGATTGAGGTGTAGTTGGATTCCACTCTCCAAGTACTGATAGTTTAATTGCAAGTTCGTCTTTGTAGGTAGTCCAGTAACTGGGATTATCACAAATAAGCGTACCGTTATCTTCAAAGAATTGTTTTAGCAAATTAACATTAAACTTGGGATTTGCTCCAACATAAAATAGTACTTTAACGTCTTTTAAATTGTACTCATCTCTAACTCCAACGTACCTTATTGGTGCATGCGACTCTTTTTTAATAATATCTAAAAGTATTGGTAAAATTTTTTCTGCCCTGCTATCACTACCTTTCAGAAGGGCTACATTTACGATTCCCTTGTATTTGTTGTGAGTGTAAACGTAGGCGAGTATATTTGTAAGCATTTTCACCGCACTCTCTCTATTTAAACTTGAAGTATTCAGATTGTTTAAAGCCTCACTAATGCTAAGGTTGTTTTCTGAGCTAATTCCTGCACTACCAAGAACATAGTTGTTTGGAGAATACACTACCGTACCATTCAAAATTTTTCCAAGAACAACATTTCCATCGTATATTAGTGGAGAAATTACAATTGGTTGTGTTAAAATATATTTTGCATGATTAGCATAGACTTTTATTTTGTGAGTACCACCTTTTAGTGGTGGAATTTCAAGAGAAACAACTTTAACACTTCTGGCGGATATAGTTACATCTTTGGAATCCAAAATTTTGCCATCTACAATTAGATTAACAGTCGTTTTTGCTTCAATGTCTGTTGGATTTAAGATAGATACTTTAAGTTTATTAGATACACCAACTGGTAGTGTTTTAGCCTCTAATTTTTCATTAAATATATATAATTTTATAGGTAAAACTTTACTTATATAAAAATTCAATTTTTTCTCTACGTAAGGAGCTTCCTTTCTTGGAATAGTAGATATTGATGGTGAAGTTTCTCCTGAGTATAGTATTTTATAATAAAGATCATTGTAGCTAACCTGCGTTGGGAGTGTATTTAAAACATCAAATGCATATGCATCTATTGTGTATCTACCACCTATCCAATCATCAGGAATATCTATTTTCAAAACTTTGTAGATCTTATCTTTATAGCTAAGAGTAGAAACACTTACTACTTTTCCATAAACAACGTATCCTTTTGGATCCTTTATTATAACTACAAAATCAACAGCAGCAGCCCTATTTATATTAACATTTTCAACTCCAAGATACAGTTTTATTGTACTTCCCGGTTTGAAAACAACAGGATTTCTTGGGATATAGTGATCGTAGTCATAAACTTTACTAACTATGGCAACATGAAAATCTTCAGAGGAGAAAGCTGCACATAGATGGATTGAAGTAAATAGAAGCAATATTGAGATAACAAGGATAGCAACCCTTATACGGAGAGTTGGCATAATTCAGAAGGTTATGAAAAGAGATAAATAATTTATCATTTTTTTCTAAATAGGGTTAGACTTTCTTGGAATTTCAATAAAGGTGATAATATGCCAATAGTGGGCATATGTTCTGGTAAAGGTGGTGTTGGAAAGACTACTATCTCAGCAAATCTTTCTGTAACTTTATCACTCTTTGGTAAGGTTGTAGTAGTTGATGGTGATGTCATCCTACCAAACTTACACACAATTTTTGCTCTTGAACCTTCTGTAACTTTGCAGGATGTTTTAGAGGATAAAGTATCATTAAAAGATGCTGTATATGCTCTAAAAATTGGAGACTTTTCTATTGATATTCTGCCATCCCGTTCAGAGGATATAGCTATGGACAAATTTATTGAAATAGTTTATTCCCTAAGGGATGTTTATGACTTTGTAGTATTGGATATTGCTGCTGGTTTAAACAAGTACGCTGTAATGCCAATGATGACTTGCGATAAAGTGTATATTGTAGTAAACCCAGAAGAAACTTCGATTGTTGATGCATGCAAAGTGAAAAAAGTGATTGATAAAATGGACGTTAAATTTGATGGAGTTGTAATAAATAGATACAAGGGGGAAAAATGGGCAGTAGCTATGGTAGAAAAAAGAATAGGAAATATTGCGGGAATAATTAGAGAATCGAAAGCAATAAAAAGAGGATGGGAAGAAGGTTTTATCGTAACTGCAGTAAAACCAGAGGCTAAAGTGTCTGAGGAATTTTACGTTCTTGCAAGGAGAGTAGCTGGTGAGAATGTATATCCAAAACCTTATGGTAAAATAAAGTATATCCTGAGGTGGTAAGTTATGGGTGATTTAGATTTTTTAATAGATGATGGGTCATTTCATGAAAAAAGATTTGAATTAGATATTAAAAAAGAAATTAAAAATAAAAAAAAGAGTGTAGAATATATTACTGAAGTTGAAAGAGCAATTTTACTTTGCTTAAAAGACACTAAGAATGTAAGATTGATATCCAAGATGACTGGTTATCCGGAAGTAGTAATTACAAAAGCAATAGAAAGATTGATTGAAAAGGGGTATGTTGATGACCAATTGAATATACTGGTAGATATTAATAAAAGAAGAAAAAAATTGGAAAACAAAAGAAGCAACAAGTTACTTGCAATAGACATTGCAATTGCAATAGCAGTTTTAGTGTTTATAGTAGCTCTTGTTTACTACTTCTTTTCGTAAGAAAGAATTCCATCTCCTTTTTACTGGGAAAGTTTCGGGCACCATATTTTTCAACACATTTTGATGCCGAGAAATTTCCTGCAAGCATACATGTTTTTAAATCGTACCCTCTTATCCACGAGTGTATAAATCCTGCATTGAAAGCATCGCCTGCTCCAGTTGTATCAACTAATTTAACATCAAATGAATCGACTTTCAATTCAATTTCACCATCTGTTGCATAACAACCATCTTTCCCAAGTTTTACTACAACTATACCATCCATAATTTTTGAAATTTTTTTTGCCCCTTCTTTGTAGTTCATTCCAGTAATAATTTCTATTTCTTTTTTATTTGGTAAAAATATAGTGCATGCTTCAATCAATTTTATTATATCTTTTCTTCTTGCGTAGATGGCTCCAGGATCGAGGCTTACATTATCAAAACTTTCTGTAGCTTTTAATTGTGCATAAAATGGTTTATCACTGTTTTTACAAACAAAAGATGTTAGGTGAAGTAATTTTCCATTAACATCTGGAAATTCACTTATTTCATCGTTAGATCCCGGATCAACGACAATTGATCTATTTCCATCCAAATCTACGAAAACTAAAGCTTTTCCACTTCTTTCTCCGTAATGTAGGATTGGTTTTACGCCCCAATGAATTAAATCTTCTTTTAATTTTTTACCAAATTCATCCATTCCTACTGCTCCAACAAAAATAACGTTGTTGCCAAATTCAGCAAGAGCTACAGCAGTGTTTGCAGCTGATCCACCTGAAAAAGTATCTACTTTTAAGACATAGCTTTCTCCATCAGGATATGGTAAAGAATCTACAACGTAGAGCACGTCCATATTAAGTGCACCAAAACAAACAACGTCAGCCGAGTTTTCCGGCATTACCTCTCACCAATTTTCTCATTTTTTCTGATTTTCTAACTACTTCCTCAAGTTCTTTATCTTTCAATTCTGGGAGGTAATAAAATCCATCTTTTGCTTCGCAAAGAGTCTTAACTCCACTAATACCTTTTTTAGCGTAAATGTGAATTATCAAAGCTAAATCAGATACGCTATCAGAAATCACAGCAACATTGGCTTTTTCCAATGCATACTTATTTCCATTAAAAGATATAGCAAGACCATCTTTCGATACCCATTCAAGCATCTTTGAATCAGAAATACTGTCACCTACACAAACGTTTGCTTCAAACTCTTCTGCAATCTCTTTCTTTCTAATACCACCAGTAACTTTAACGTCATTCAGTATTTCCCAACTCGTTTTTAGTTTTTTCATTTCTTTCCAAAAAAAATGATCAAGCCATTCGTAATCTTTCTCTGGAATTAACTTGGATACTTCTATAAGATATTTTCTTTCTTCCTCATCCATTTCATATTTTTCTGGTTTAAAGTTAGTTCCTCTAAAGTCCATATCCAGACAGCTAACTTCAAGGAATTGTTCATACGCTGTTGAAACTACCAGTAAATTGAAGAAGTTTAAAGCTTTTCTTGCAGAAAATGCTTTTTTTAAATATTTAGGTTTAGACATCTGCTTGAGAGTATCTGATGTGACATTTTTTGCTACTAAAAAAGGTGCTATAAGTTTTAAAGTGTTTCCCGGTTCGTATTCTGGTTTTTTGACTACATAAGCTAAATAGTCGTCGTAATTGCTTAATTTTTCAAAAAACTGTGGTGAGTAAAGCTTTGAGCACACTTCGTAGGCAAAATCGTTTGTTACCCACGGACCCTCCCAATCAGTGGCAATCTTTATTTCATTCATAGTTGTTCACCCTGCAAGTCCAAACTCACTAACTCTTTTTACATGTTCACTACCCCTCACAAACACTGCAGCTATAATTAAGCTTACTATTATTATTGGTATCGCTGCACTAAACACAGCATGTAAGCTTTTTAGAAAAGCGTCCACTATTTCAAGTAAAGGTAACGGATTTCCTTTTACGGCTAAAACACCCAAAAGTTTTATTTCTTGGGGGCTGGGAATTCTGTTACCTGCATTAACTATTAATTCATTCATTTTGTTTGTAAATACTACACCTCCAAAACTTATGCCTATGCTCCTCGCCAAAGAATTAGATGTTTGAATAGTACCACTCGCCATTCCAGCTTTTTCCTTTGGAACTGAACTCATCATAACGTTCATAGCTGCCGGCATCATCATACCTATCCCAGATCCAAGTGTTGCAAAGGGTAATGCAAGGCTCCAAAAATCGTTGTTAACTCCTATATTGGATAACATATATAGTCCGGAGATAAACAAGAATGGAGCAGTACACATCAATATTTGTGGGTTTATTCTATCACTCAACCTTCCTGCAATAGGTGCAATAATTATGTTAACTACTGAGATTGGAAGCATCCATATTCCAGCACTCTGTGCAGTTAAACACAAAACTCCCTGTAAGTAGTAAGGTATTAGAAATATTACAGAAGCGAGAGCCCATGACATGAAAAACAAAGCCATCATCGAGGATGTGAAATTTCTTATCTTAAATAAGCTAATATCTAAAATTGGATACTCGTAGTTAATTTCTCTTGCAATAAAGGCTAAAAGCCAAGCAAACGAAATTATAAAACTCCATACTGTCTTTCTACTCCACCAACCCCAGTCCTGTCCTTTTATAACTGCGAGGGTGAAAAATCCAAGTCCAATTGTTAGTAAAAACACACCTATAAAGTCGATCGGCTCTTTTGAAACGCCACCAAGTGGTGGAAATAACAGAAATGCAGTCACAATTCCAAATATACCAATGGGTATGTTTATATAGAAAACCCAGTGCCAGCTGAGGTTAGTTGTAAGCCACCCACCAATAACTGGGCCAAGAGCAAAGGATGTGGCAATTAGTATTGATTCTACACCCATAGCAGTTCCTCTTTGCCCAGGTGGAAAAAGCTCAGTTATCAAAGCAAGACTATTACCCATGATAACTGCTCCACCGATGGCTTGAACTACTCTAAAGAGTATGAAAACACCTATATTCCAAGATTTTGCAGAACAATAACTTCCAATTATAAATATAAACATTCCAACTGCATAGAGTATATCTCTTCTTGTAGTATCTCCGATCTTCCCAAATACTATTAGCAAGATTACAAGAGTTATTAAGTATGCATTTAATAACCATTGAACATCAGATGCTGTAGCGTGAAAGTCCTGAGTTATTTTTGGTAGAGCTACCATCAATATACTCATATCGAGAACTACCATGAACAATCCGACTATTACTGGAATTAGAGATAACCATGGGCTAATTTTACCAATTCTTGCCTCTACTTTAGTCATTTTTATCACCCTAAAAAATTAAAAAATAATTATTTATTGTTTTTATTCTTTCTCTTTTTAGCGTACCTTATAGCTAAAATAAAACCTATGGCTGTAAATATTGTTGCTGAAATCGTCAGAGGTGTTAAAAGAGGTTTGTTTTTAACTTCAACTGAGACAGTTATAGAGTTTGATAGATGTTTGTACCCGTTACTATCGTAGTAAAGTATTCTTACATTAGCTGGGTAGTTTCCAGCTCCTGCATGCTTATCAACTTTTATTCTGAAACTCGCAGTTGCACTCTGTCCGGGCTTTAGCGTTCCTACAAAGTACGTTCCTGGTATTGTTACACCAATCATACTGCCTATTGCACTCTCTCCAGCTATTGATAGCGGAGCTGAAACACCCAACTCCACAACAGCATTGTAAACAGGCGCATTTCCTGCGTTTACAACTGTTACTTTTACAGTTCCAGTTTCATCGGGGTATAACCCTATGCTCTCTACTTTTTCGACTCTGAAGAGAACAGTCTTTGGCTCAACGAAGATCGGAATTTTTACTATTGATACGAGGTTGTTTGCATCACCTTCATCGTACCTTCCAACTAAGTACATGCAATGATATCCATCCGTAGATTGGGAATACACATAAACTCTAAAGTGTAGAGTTGAGTTTGAATTTGGTGCATAGCTCGTTAAACTTACAGGTTTGATGGACGGGTCTGGAGAAATTAAGTAGAAATTGGCATTGGTTATGTTTCCAGTAACTTTAACATCTACTTCTCCAATATTTCCGACGTACAAGTTTTTAGTTGAGATCTTTACGACTTTAAACGGTGGAGAACATACTCTAATCGCTACTGGGTACTTTTTACTAATTACGCTATCTCCGGCGGAATTCTTATAGGATACTACTATAAATGCTTTGTAAGTTCCCTCTGGAGCCATAGACCTTATGTAGAATATAGCTTCTTTACTTTCTCCCGGTTTTAGAGTGCCTACGTATGGATTCGTTATAGCTGTTATCATTGGATTTGTAGATATCATGTTTAAAGTAACGTCTTTTGCTAAGGTATTACTTGTAACTTTAACTACGACGTATCCAATCGAATATATAGTATCCATCGTATTCATTTGTGTTTGTTCTGGGTTTTGTGTTGTTGTAAACTGACTGTTGCTTGTAGTTGTTGTAGATGGGGGAGGCAAATTTACGGTAGGTGGAAGAGGTACGTACCTTGGAACGTTGGAACTTATAACTTTTAGGTTGAAAATGTCTTTACTGATTACCCTTATTCCAATGATTTTTGGAAAGATGATAGGCTTACCTCCGGGAGTATTGAACGAAATCAGTAATTTGAGAGGATAAGTCTGATTTAGCGCTGAGCTTGATACAAAAAGCTTTATTTCGGCATATTTCGTTTGTCCCGGATTAATTTTACCTAAAAACGCTGTATTTGATCCGGGATTTGGTTTAAACGGTGGAGTTAAATTTGCAACTATGCTTAAATTGTCCATTGTGTATTTACCAGTGTTCGTTACAGCAATCTTTACTGTACCCTCTTCTCCAGCAAGCAGAGAAGTTAAGGATTTTAAACTTATGTCAAAATCTTTTTTGACGATATTTATTTTAACGTAAACTGTATCAACTTGCTCGAGATAAGTAAGCATAAATCCATTAGTTGTCTGAGTTGCAACTATCTGAGTGTATTTTAGATGGACTGGTACGCTGTAAGTTCCCGATTTGGCGTTATCCGGTACTTTTACGATAAAAATCGCTTTTCCCACTCTTGCTGAGGGTATAGTTCCTACTAGCTGATAGTGAGCATTTTCAACTGTAAAAGGTAAATCTCCACTCATATTAGCTCTGACGTTGTAAGCTGTTGTTATAATGTTCATCAAATCTGATGTATTTGGATTGACAACAAAACCGTTTGCACGTGCATCGTTGTCTATTAAAACCGTTATTTTAGTTAGCTCTCCCGGATGCAAAGTGTCGGGTATGCAAGTCGCATGAAACTTCATTTCAGCTGAGAGAGCCGCTGTTGGAGTAATCATAGCAATTACCATTAGAACAGCTATTAACAAAGCTCTCTTCATTTATCATCACCCCTTATTTTTTCTAATTTATTTAGACACTCTGAAATAATTGATTCAGCTAACTCCGGATCAGATTCTGCTATTTCAGAAAACAGGTCAATAAACTTCAACCAATTTTTTAGTTTGTATAATTTGAACCATCTCTGTCTTTTTTCACTAATAAACGTATTTATGTATTCTGCTTCCTCTTTGCTGATCACTCCTGCAAGTCTAAGTATTCTAACCTTGTTGAATATTGCTTCCTTTTCTGTCTCGTATATTTTACCTAAGAGCTCTTTTCCTTTTTCAGATAATGTATATAGTTTTTTACTTCCAACTTCTTTACAATTCAGAATTCCACTATCCGTCAATTCTTTGAGTATCGGATATACTGAACCAGGTGATGGTTTTTTTGTTATTTTTTCGCTTATTCTTTGTATGACCTCATATCCTGTAATTTCGTTGTTTTCAAGTTCATTTAAAATTAATAGTTTAAGTAAACCTCTAATCTCTTGACTCGGTTTTTTTGTCATCTTCGCACTTTAATAAATTAAGATATATAACTATATCGGTTAGCGAACATTCGATTACCGAAATATTTTATTAAAAAACGAACTTAAATTAGTCAGGGTTTTCAAAGTAAACGATGTCATCTTCTCCAAGATACTCTCCAATTTGTACTTCCAAAAGTTCAAGTGGGATCTTACCAGGATTTTCAATTTTATATTTAGTTCCAGCAGGAACAAACATGCTTTCCCCACCACGTAAGTAAAATTCTCTATCTTGCATTACCACTTTTGCCATACCTCTAACAACAACCCAATGCTCGTTTCTGTGATAGTGCATCCTCATTGAAAGTCCTCTTTCTGGTAAGATTGTCATCTTCCTTATCTTGTAAAACTCGCTCTCTTCAAGTAATGTGTGTGAACCCCATGGTCTGTAGACTGTGAGATGTGTTTCAACTCTTCTATCTCCACTCTCCTTTAAGATTTTAACTACATCTTTAACTCTTTGAGCTAAACCTCTTGAGCAAACAAGTAGAGCATCTTTTGTATCGACTATTATAGAATTTTCAACTCCCACAGCGGCAACGAGCCTCTCACTGTATATTAAATTGTTTGATGAATCTACTGTTACGCATTCTCCACTTTTAGCATTGCCAGAGTGGTCTTTTTCCATAACTTCGTACAGTGCATCAAAACTGCCTACATCACTCCAGAATGTGTTAAGAGAGACTACTGCAGCTCTATTTGTCTTCTCCATCAATCCATGGTCTATCGATATTTCTCTAACATCCCCGTAATTTTTAAGGCCCCCCTCTTTTAAAGCTTCTAAGATATCTGATGCATACTTTTCACATTCTTCTAAGAAAACGTCGGTTGAAAATAAAAACATCCCACTATTCCATAAATACCCCTCTTGAATGTACTTTTTTGCTTTCTCTTCATTTGGTTTTTCTACAAATTTTTCAACTTTGTATGCTTTACAACCAAAGTTTAATTCCTCGCCCGGTTTTATGTATCCATATCCTGTATGAGGTTTGTTTGGTTTTATACCAAAAGTTACAAGGTAGTTATCTGCAAGCTTGGACGCGCATCTAAAAGCTTTTTTATATTCACTTCCTGCCTCTACTAAATGATCTGAAGGTAAAACTGCTACTTTTGAAGTGCCACTTTCAGCTATTAGTAGAATGGCATAACATATTGCTGGTAATGTGTTTCTTGGACAAGGTTCAGCTATAACGTTATCTTCTGGAATCTTTAAACCAAGCTCAGAGATCTGATCAATAGCCATAAATCTTTGTCTTTCATTTGTTACTACAAATATGTCAGCGGGGGAGGAGAAAATTCTTGCCCTCTCTAAGGTTAATTGAAACAAAGTTTTTTTCCTATTTACAAGCTTTATGAACTGTTTTGGGTAGTACTCTCTACTAAGTGGCCAAAGCCTTGTACCACTGCCGCCAGCTAGTATTATAGTCTTCATAATTTTTAATATATATTTGAAAAAATATATTGTTTCCTATTTGGGGGTGTTAGATTGAAAGACTTAAGGGATGGGCAAAAGGACCCTTCAAAAACAAAAACATTATCTGGTGAACTTTGGAAAGATTCGGAAATTGTTGAATGCATAGGCTGTATTGATGAAGCAAACGCCTTTTTGGGGTTGGCGAGAATCTTTTGTAAAGAGGAAGTTTTGAGGGATTTAATTCTTAAGATTCAAAAAAAGATGTTTTCAGTTGGGTGTGAAGTTTCAATGGGTGAAAGAAAAATTGATGAAAAAGATGTAGAGTGGATTGAAAACACGATAAAAGAGATTGAAAAATGTATAGATCTACCAAAATCATTTCTAATACTTGAAACTTCAGGAGAAACGGCATTTCTAAATGTAGCAAGAACTGTAGTTAGAAGAGCTGAGAGAAGAGCTGTAACACTTTATAAAAAAGGTATAGTCGGAATACACCTTGTACAATGGTTAAACAAATTGAGTTACTTACTGTACCTTATGATTCTTTTTGCCAGTAATGAAAGAATATACGTTTAAGCTAAAATGTTAAATAGCCGGAGTTGATTTGAATTAAAAGTGAACGATGATTGGGATATTCCAGTAAGAGTTAAAAAGAAAAAATTTCAGTATGCTCCACCTCGCAGAGGCATAGCTGCGTATGGCTACAACAATATAATAATAGGCATTTGTACTATTGTATTCTTTTTGGAAATGATATTTCCTCAAATAATTGAATACTTTGCTCTTTGGCCAGAAAAGGTAATTTATATGCCTTGGCAACTCGTTACAGCGATATTTCTTCATGGAGGTATGGATCACTACCTCGTTAACATGATTGTTCTATTCTTCTTTGGGGCAGAACTTGAAAGAAGAGTTGGTGGATATAAATACCTTGAAATTTTTCTTGTTTCTGGAATAGCAGGAAATCTTGGCTATTTGGCTTTTTGTTATTTAACTCACTCACCTTATCCAGCCTTAGGAGCTAGTGGTGCGATATATGGTGTTATGGCAGCTCTCGCAATAATAGCTCCAGAAATAAGGGTTCTGTTGTTCTTCTTTATACCTCTAAGTATAAGGGCGGCATTGGTTTTGTTCATACTCTACAATCTAATTTCCATGCCTTTCAGCTCGGTTACGGGTATTGCATATTCAGCCCATTTAGCCGGAATTCTTGCAGGTTTGTACTATGGACACAAAATAGGTAAAAGACCAGTTTACATTTTTAGCTTTTAAAAATTAATAAAGAGGATGAAAATGATAGACAAGCCTGTATCTTGTTGGGTTGAAAAAGAGAGGTTGAACAGCAAGATAGTTGATTGTCTGACTATAATACTCAGAACGAGGGGTTGTAGTTGGAGAAAGTGCTTAATGTGCGGATTTTCAATTTCAGCTAATGTAAGTGAAGATGATTTAAAAAAACAAATAGACTTTGCAATATCGAAGTATGGAGTTAGAGATGTAGTAAAGATATTTACTTCAGGTAGCTTTTTTGATGATAGAGAAGTGTCAAGAGGTGCAAGAGATTACGTGTACAGTTTAGTAGATAAAAAGCTTATAGTAGAAAGCAGGCCAGAGTACGTTTTTAATTGTGATTGTTTTGACTTGGGATTTGAGCTTGAAGTAGGTATAGGTCTTGAAACATCGAACGATTTTATAAGAAATGTCTGTATAAATAAGGGTTTTACATTTGAAGATTATGAAAGAGCAGCAGAATACTTAATTGAGAATAAAGCTGGAGTTAGAACTTATCTATTGTTAAAACCTCCATTCTTATCTGAGAAAGAAGCTATAGAAGATTGTATTCAATCTATAAAAGATTGCTTGAAATATAGTAGAACTATCTCAATTAATCCAGTTTACATACCCAAAAACACATACATAGAAAAACTATGGAAAGCAAAAATATATAGGCCACCTTGGTTGTGGTCTGCTGTAAAAGTTCTGAGAAGAGCCTTCTCTGAAATTAAATCTAAAACTAATAATAAAACTAATAAAAATGAAGTATGTATAATATGTGATCCTGTGGGAGCAGGTAGCGTTAGGGCTGTGCACAACTGTGGGAAATGTGATAAAGATATATCTTCAGCTATAAGAAAATTCTCGATAAGTCAGGACATCAAAGTTCTTGAAAACTTAAAATGTAGTTGTGAAAAAACTTGGAGAAAGTATGTTAATGTTGAAAATACTGCAAGATTTAACGTAATATCTGAATTAGGAGGTGAGTGAGAGGTTGAAAATTAAAACATATCTTGAATTTATTAAAATAGAGCACACTCTTTTTGCATTACCATTTGCGTATGCTGGTGCTTTTCTTGCTGCAAAAGGAATTCCAAACTTACGCATTATCATATTGATTGCTACTGCATTTACTGGTATGAGAACTGCTGCTATGACACTCAACAGAATAATAGATAAAGATATAGATGCCTTAAATCCAAGGACAGCAAATAGACACTTACCCTCAGGAAAAATGAGCTTAAAAGAAGCCTATTCTCTTCTTACTTTATCGTTGATAGTTTACTTCGTTTCAGCATATCTTATAAACGAAGTGGCGTTTATTTTGTCTCCAATTCCAGTAATAATAGCCTGGGTATATCCATATTTAAAAAGATATACATGTTTATCTCATTTTATACTTGGATTGACGCTTGCTTTTGCTCCAATAGGGGGTTGGGTGTCAGTAACAGATTCTTTTAACCCGTTTAACAGTGAATTAATTCCCTGTATAATTGGATTGGCTGTAGCTTTTTGGGTTGCAGGTTTTGACATAATTTATGCTTTGCAGGATTTAGAGTTTGATAAAAAGTATAAACTTCATTCTGCGGGTGCAATTTTCGGTGTTGAAAAAGCTTTGGCAATTTCATGCTTATTTCATTTAATATTCTTTGTTTTGCTGTGTATAGCTTTTTACTTATATGGCAATTTTGAAAAAGCAATAGTAGGTTTAGTTGTAATAGCTGTACTACTTATATATCAGCATGTAATAGTAACACCATCAAAGTACGATGAAAAAAGGATTCAAATTGCTTTTTTTAAGGCTAATGCAGCTGTAAGCACAGTTTTATTACTTACAACTTTAATGTTGGTGTTTTAAATATGTTTTAAAATAATTAAATCTCATGCATTCGGGAGTTATTGCTGTTTTATATTTTAAATTGATATGTTTATTCAGAGAGCCTTGAAAACATCTAATTCTGCATTAAACTTATCAGCGAGAAAGTCGATGTAAGAGGGGGCTGGATCAAATCCAACTCTCGTATCGTATATTTCCATTTTTACACCGAGCTTTTTCAGTGCTAAGCAAAGAACCTCCAGATCCTCCTTCACCGATCTGTATAGGGGAGTGTTGGCCTTTCCGTCCGTTATTAAGATGGCTCTAACGACGGAATTTCTGTTCTTGAGTTTGAAGCTTTTCGCCATCGAAAGTAGGGTCTGCAACGCCGAAGGAAGAGGAGTCCTACCCCCTACTTTTACGGATCTTAAGGAGTCGATTACGGCGGAGTATTTCTTAGTTGGAGGCACGAGGACTTCAGCTTTGTAGCCTCTGAACGTTATTAGGGAGAGGTAATCCCTCTTAACGTAGCAGTTTTCGATCAATTTCTCAGCTATCCCCTTTGCTATGGCGATCCTACGCTTCGCAGCCATGCTACCGCTGGCGTCGAGCATTATAACGGTCAGTCTCGGAAGTCTGGTTTTTCTAACTCTAATCATCAAATCATCATCGCAGATCTTCCTTCTACCCTTAGCGATGGCGGATCTAATTGTGGCTACGAGATCGACATCCTTAGATTTTCCGGGGACGTAAGAAATTGGAATGCCGTGGGGGTAGCCGATAACCGTAGCTTTTTCATCTCTCGCCCCTCTGAAAGTCTTTTTCGCCGTCCCCTCTCCACCTTCCGGCAATTCGACATTAACGTCTTTAGAATCGAACATCCTTTCCGCGTTTCCAGTCCTATTCGGATCTACGTTTTTACTTCCCCTTCCAGTCCCGTCACTGTAATTTTTTTCGTTTTTTGTATTTTCATTTTCCTTGTTTTTGTTTTTTGATCCCTCAGACTCAGAAGTTTTCAGTTCCGGCGGCACGATTTTGTCGAACGGCTTATCCCTTAGTCTGTGTGGTAAAGCTAACTCCATGGCCTTCTTTAAGTCTTCGAACGTAACCTTCCTCCTCCCGTCCAGAGCCGCTATTGCTTTGGCCGTTCTAACCGTAATTATCTCCGCTCTGTGAGTTTTAATTCCCATTTCTATTATCGTTTTAACCAGAAGTTTGAGCAGATCTTCGTCCATCTCTACCTCGTTAACGAGTTCCCTTGCTCTCTCAATTCTCTCCCTAAGCTTTCTTTGTTCACCCTCGTATCTCCTTCTGAAGGCAATAGGATCCGCCTGAAACTCCTCGACCCTCCTTATGATTTCAATTCTCTGATCGACATCCCTTATCGCCTCAATCTGAACGAACAAACCGAATCTGTCCAGAATCTGGGGTCTTAACTCGCCTTCCTCAGGATTCATCGAACCGATGAGTATAAAGCGGGATGGATGCCTAACGCTTACGCCTTCCCTCTCAATGACGTTCCATCCCATAGCGGCGGAATCGAGCAGGATGTCCGCTATGTAGTCGTCGAGAAGATTGACCTCGTCTATGTAGAGTATGTTCCTGTTCGCTTCCGCCAAAATCCCCGGCTGTAAAGCCCTTACGCCTTCCTTTAAAGCCTTCTCGATGTCGAGAGTTCCAACGAGCCTGTCCACGGTGACGCTCAAAGGCAAATCTACGACTCTCATCTTCCTCCTTTCGATCTCTATCTCTCCCCTCCTCAATTTCTCCCTACATATTTCGCACATCTCAAGCTCGTTTTTGGGGTTGCAGTTGAACGGACAACCCTTCACAACCTCAATCTCCGGCAGAACGTCTGCCAAAGCCCTGACCATCGTAGACTTTCCCGTTCCTTTGTCACCGCTAAGCAGAACCCCTCCTATAGAAGGATTCACAGCGTTGCAGAGTAACGCCAATTTTGCCTTCTCCTGCCCGACTATTGCTGTGAAAGGGAATACTATTCTTTCAGCTTCTCCCATATCTCCACCACCTTACCCGATTTCCACTCCTTAACCTCATCCATCGTGTAAATCTCGATAACTCCACCCTGAACGTCCCCGCTAACTTCATCCTCTAAAATCCCCTCAATTTCGGCGTAAGCTTCTCTCAATTTCTCAATTAACTCTTCATCGGCTTTCCAAAGCCTTCTCTCGTAAGCTTCTATCAGCCTTCTCGCGATCTCTTCGATTGCGTAAACGTTGTTCTCTTCAAACCACCTCCTCATCTCATCATCGAGCACGAACGTCTTCGCTATCTCGTCGAAAACCCACTTATCAACGAGCTTAGTGGTTGCCTGCCATCCGTATAAATGCAGTATCTTCTTAGAAAATTCGCTCGCTCCTCTGTATCCGTGCTTCTTCATCTCGGAAATCCAGATCGGATTCAGAAGTTTCGCTCTGACGAACCTCTCTATCTCACCCTTCATCTCCCTAACCTTCGTCGAGCTTACATCCCTCGTATCCACGACGACGATCTCCACCTCCTTACCCAAGCTTTTGACGGCGTTGTAAAATCCGCCGTGGTAGGAGAAGTAGCAACAGCAGTTGAATATGTCGTGCTCGTCGCTTACGTGATTTCTCGCCACGACATCTACGGTTTTCAAATTCAAGATGAGGCTTTCGAAAGCCTCCTTACCGAAGTGCTTTCTCGTGTAAGCGTATCCGCTCCACTGCACCCAGACCTTTGCCAAATCTTCATCGCTTTTCCAAGCTGAGGATTCCACGGCGTAGTTCACTCCAGCGCCATAACTACCGGGTGGAGATCCAAAGATTCTGCACAAAGCAAGTTCTTCATCCCTAATCTTAGATAGATGCTCAAGATAATGCTTTCTGACGTAGTTCATTTCTGGAGGTTCATCCAGCAAAGCTACTTTCGTTACGGCTTCATCTATTAGATGTATGTAGTTCGGTAAGGTATCTCTAACTATACCGCTGATTCTGACGACTACATCGATTCTCGGGCGTTTAAGTTCTTCGAGCGGAATCACCTCCAGATCCTTAACAGATCCGTTCACCCAAACCGGCCTCACTCCTATTAGGTAGAGAATTCGGGCTATCTGCTCCCCATCCGCTTTGTAGGCGTCTATGCTCCACAACACTTCCCCAACGCTCTCCGGATACCTGCCGCGATTCTCCAGATAGTATTTCAACAGCTTGTTCGCAGTCTCAACTCCGATCTTCCAAGCGGATTGAGTTGGGAGTGAAGTTGGATCCACTGCGAAGAAGTTTCTGCCGGTCGGCAACACCTCTATTTTACCCCTCGTAAGAGAGCCTGAAGCTCCGGGTTCAACGAATCTACCGCTTATCCCTTTAACGAATCCGTCGTATTCCCTCACGCACTCCTTAATTTTGTTTGCGATCTCCAAAGCGGTCTTAAAAGCCGAAATTATCCTTTCGTCCCTAACCTTAAGCTTGAGCATGACCGAAAACCTCCGATATGTTCTTATTCAGTATTTCGAAAACGATTTCCTCCAAATCTCTATCGGCCTTAAGCAGATCCTCTATCGTTTTAACCGCAACTTCATGCAGAAGCCTTAGGGTTTCTGAATTGGTCAATCCCAATCTGTTGACCTCGTTCGGCTTTGCAACCATCTCGTCGTAATTCAGGCCGAGGTATTCCGCCAGAACCCTCCTTATGGAAGGATACCTGTGGGTATCATAGGCCATGATCGTCGCCACGTATTCAGCAATCTTGTCTAAGCGGGGATTTGCAAAGACGTGTAAGCCCATCTCTATCTGAGTCCCCCTAACGGCTTCGACGTATCTGTGAATCTCTTTAACCACCTTCTCCGGATCATTCGCTTTGATCGGAACGTTGCAAGCTTTCGCCTTTTTGACAAGTTCTTCGTATATCACCTCCGCCCTCTCAAAATCACCGAGTTGTTTGGCCTTCGAATATTGGGCGAGAAGGGAATCCAAATCTTCGAGCACGTTCGCCATAGCCATCGGAGGATGGACGTGATCCACAATCGTCGCGTAGCCTCTTCTCTTCGCTATTACACCCTCCATCGGGTTCGAAACGTTGTAAACGTAGACGTGAGGAACGTCGTCGATGCTTATCTCCGGCCAGCAGTTAATTGACAAACCAACACCCTTTCCCGGCCTGAACTCCAAGTAGCCGTGAGTCCCGAAGTGGATTATAACGTCGGCCTTAAACACCCTCGTTATCCAGCGATAGACTACAAGCCACTGATGGGGAGGGGGAATGTTCGGATTGTGCAGGATTTTGCAAACCTTTCCGTCGCATCTTGCCCCGGCACAGCCGAATTTTGGTTGGGGTGTTACGAAAACGTTTCCGAACAGCAACCCGGGGATTACGAACTTACCGTCGTAAACCATCCCCGAGAGCTCCTTGCCTCTTCCTTCAAGCACTTCCTCCGGCCTTCCCCATTCCTCAATCAATTCGGCTTTGGCCTTTTCTGGCAGTTCGTCGAACCACTCCATGTATGTATTTAGGTCGACGAAGTCCACCGCCCCTCCTTTAGCGACGATCTCCTCAACGCTCGTCCACCTGAATTCGCTTATGGCCTTCCTTTCCAGTATCATCCTTATAAGCTCTTTTCCGTCCTTCGGCGGATTTCCAACCCTGTATCCTTCCTTCTTCAGCCTATTCAAAAGCCTCGCAACGCTTTCCGGAACGTCCAATCCAAAGCCGACCGCAACGCTCGCCTCTAAGCCTTTGCAAGGCGGATTTATCAAAATTATGGCGATTTTCCTTTCTTCCGGTCTCTTCCTCCTCAATTCGATCCACTTCTTCACCCTCTTAGCCAAATATCTCGCATGCTCCTCGTAGGGCTCGAACGATTTGACTCCATCGTGTTCTATAGAACCGGCCACGTAGATCGGTTCTATCAACCCATCAACTTCGGGCATTATGATCGTCCAAACTTGGGAGAGGTAATCCAAGCCCTGAGGATTTTCGAGCCATTCCGAAACGCTCAGCGAGGAGAAACAGGGCTGAATTATCGGAACGTTTAGAGCTTTCAACAACTCCAAGCCCGAAACTTCCCTAAATCTATCCTCCCTATCCCACCTTCCGTGATCGAGGAGGAAGAAGTAGGTCAGATTAACTACGGCATCCACGACGGGCTTTCCGTTTACGATGAAAAACTCCCTGATCGTGTCCTCCTTTGAGGGTGTGTTCAGTAGCTCGTCCCTCCAGCCGTATGTGAAAACGGGCAGAACTCCCAAACCTTCATTCTCCAAAGCCTTAACGATCTCCTCGAAGTGCCCTAAATTTCCATAGAGCCAGTAGGTTCTGTGAATCAGCACGCCGACGAGAGGTCTTCTATCGTAAACGTTCAGATACTCTTTAGCACTTTTGAACAGACCCAATTTGGGATGGTATATGCCGTGCCAAGGAACATCCTTAACATCTTCGCATTTTAAATCCATTCCAAGGTTTTTGAGTAAAAATCGGATGAGATTTCTTAAATTCTCCCTGCCCCCAACCTTGAAGTAAGCTATCGCCTTGTTCAACACATCTGGAGAACCTCTCGAAACAGGGATCGAGTCCGATGCTGAAACGATAATCTTCGCTTTCGATTTTTTTATAGCGTTCAACACACTTTCGGGTAACTCGTGAGCGTAAACGAATATTGCGTCACTTCTCTCG
>Ga0256840_1000108_pt1 | contig 71681 bp, 70 predicted proteins | sample 355202metaG_FD_185969 | JGI IMG/M metagenome (GOLD analysis project Ga0256840, IMG submission 185969) | Hydrothermal vent microbial communities from Mid Atlantic Ridge, Atlantic Ocean - 355-202 | ecosystem: Environmental > Aquatic > Marine > Hydrothermal vents | place: Atlantic Ocean: Mid...
GTTCTTCACTCTCATCCAATTCCTCAAGGTCAAGCTCTTCATCTTCTCCATCAAGTGAAAGTTCTTCACTCTCATCCAATTCCTCAAGGTCAAGCTCTTCATCTTCTCCATCAAGTGAAAGTTCTTCACTCTCATCCAATTCCTCAAGGTCAAGCTCTTCATCTTCTCCATCAAGTGAAAGTTCTTCCTCTAACTCTTCTGATGTCTCATCAAGAAGTTCTTGAACCTCTTGAACCTCCTCCTCATCTAAAACGCTCTCGCCACCCATCTCTTGTAAATCATCAAGTGCTGAAAGTTCATCATCCTCTTCCAGTTCATCAAGCGACAATTCATCATCCAATGAAAGCTCTTCATCGAGCGACAACTCCTCATCTAAGAACAGCTCCTCGCCATCAGAAGATGACGAATCATCACTTAACTCATCAATGCCTAACTCTTCTTCCAACGAAAGCTCTTCCTCATCCTCAACTACCTCATCGGGAGCAGAAACAACAATAATCTCTTTGCCTATTGAAGAGAAAAGTTCAACTAAATCCGTTGGTAAAAATGGTTTTTTAAGTACAGATGTAAAACCTGAAACCTCCTCAGCATCTCTTGAGCAAATATAAAGGGATTTACTAAACTCTAACTTACTCTTTAGCTCTTCCATAAGCTCTGCAGAGTAAGAAGTGTCATCAATCACAAGCAGGTCATAATTCTCTTCACTAATCTCCTCTACACTCTTTACTACACTCAATTCATCAGAAGTTTTTTGTGCACTTAATGTCACTAACTTATTTACAACTGGATTTTCATTTAAAAGTAATATTTTCACGTGAATCCTTATTAAATATTATAATCATAAAGCTCTTTTGTCACTATTGTATCAAAAAAAAACTAAAAAAACATCTCTAAGAAGTTAAACGCTTGAAGCATCTCTGTTTTTACAATAAGCATAATAGCGGTAAAAGTTGCAATAAGAACAGCAAAAGAAACCATAATTTTTATAGGAAACCCTATAACTAGAAGGTTAAATTGTGGCATAGTTTTCATAAGCATACCAAAGATAATATCAGCAAGCCATGAGAGAGCAATAATAGGAAAAGCTATCATAAATCCAACCATAAACATTCTTGAAGTTGCGTATATAATGTAGTTAAAAAGATCTTCACTCATAATAAACCCACCTAAAGGGATAGTGGCAAGTGAATCATGTACAAATAGTAACACCCAATGGTGCAAATTTATAGACATTAGCACCATCAACGCCATCAAGGACAAAAACTGAGAGATAATTGGCATAGAAACACCCGACTGTGGGTCAATAGCACTAGCCATTGAAAACCCCATCATAAAAGATATTTGCCCTCCAGCAAAGGTGATAATATTATAAGCCAACTGCAATATGATACCAATCGCCAAACCAAACATAAATTCACTGAGTATTGCTAAAACAATAGTAGTAACATTAATCTCTATCTCAAGAGGTGGCATCGATGGGTAAAACACTATTGTAAAGAAAAAAGCCATAGAAGCCTTTACCGTTGGAGGGATACTTTGATGTGAAAAAATAGGCACCGCGATAAACATAGCGCCGAGACGAAAAAACAATAGCATAAATCCAATTATATAAGCATCACTAAATATTTGAGCCCACTGCATTTTAGGTGCACATCCTTACTTGACCTTCACTAACTCTCTATTTTGGAGTCTGTAAACTTTACTACACATATGAGCTAAGGTTTCATCGTGAGTAACAAGTATCATCCCAGCTTTATTTTGATCACAATATTCAAAAAACAGATTCATAACATCATTGGCAGTTTGTTTATCTAAATTTCCCGTTGGTTCATCAGCAAATATTATACGGGGTTTTTTAGTTAAAACCCTCGCGATTGAGACTCTTTGCTGTTGTCCACCTGAGAGTTCGGTAACTTTTTGCTTTATACATTCCTCAATCCCCAATCTACTTAACAGTTCATCTTCAATATTTTGGTTTGAGAGCATCGCTGCAACTTCTAAATTTTCATAGGCACTAAAACCTTTAAAAAGATAATGCGACTGAAAAACAAGCCCCAAATCATCCCTTTTGATTTGAGCCAAGCTCTTTTTACTCATGCTTTTAATATCTTCGTTAAAAATTGTAACGGCACCATTATCAGGCTGCAACAGTGTTGATAAAATATGTAAAAGTGTAGATTTTCCACTACCACTTATCCCTATAATTGCGATGCTCTCTTTTTCACTTAACTCTAGTGAAACACCATGAAAAAGTTCATACTCAAAAGTATGCGATAGATCTTTTGCTAATAGTAAATTCATAAAAAGATTATAGCTTTTTTTATATAAATAAATTCATGAAGTGATAGGAGATACTAAATTAGATATAATTCCAAAAAATTATCCAAGGACTACACTCCATGCTCAAAACATCAGTTACAGATCAAGAAGCATTAGATTATCATCAATTTCCAAAACCAGGAAAAATTTCTGTTGAAGCTACTAAGACAATGGAAACTCAAAAAGATTTAAGCTTAGCTTATACTCCAGGGGTGGCTGTACCATGCTTATCAATTGAAAAAAATCCAGAAGATGCTTACAAATATACAGCAAAAAGTAATTTAGTTGCGGTTATATCAAACGGTACTGCTGTTCTAGGTCTTGGTAACATTGGAGCTTTGGCATCTAAGCCTGTGATGGAGGGAAAGGGTGTTTTATTCAAAAACTTCTCTGGGCTTGATTGCTTTGATATAGAACTCGATACTGAGAGTGTGGATAGATTTTGCTCTGTTGTAACTGCAATGGCACCAACTTTTGGAGGAATAAACCTAGAAGATATTAAAGCACCTGAGTGTTTCGAAATTGAGAGGCGTCTTATCGAAGAGTTAGATATTCCTGTTATGCATGATGATCAGCATGGAACAGCTGTAATCTCTGCAGCAGGGATAATAAATGCTTGTGAAGTTACCCATAGACGAATAGAGGACTTAAAAATTGTTATTATTGGTGCGGGTGCTGCAGCTATCTCATGTGCAAGACTTTACCGTCATATGGGTGTCAAAACTATTTATATGCTCGATTCAAAAGGTGTTATTCACAATGGAAGAAGTGACTTAAATGACTTTAAAAGAGAGTTTAGCATACATGATTACATGACTCACTCAGAAGTTTTTCAAAATGCTGATGTTGCTGTAGGTCTTTCTCGTCCAGGTACTTTTACTGTTGAAGATATAAAGCTTATGGAGAATGACCCTATTGTATTTACATTAGCAAACCCAACTCCAGAAATTTTTCCAGATGATGTTAAAGAGGCTAGACCTGATGCTATCATCGCAACTGGCAGAAGTGATTTTGATAACCAAGTTAACAATGTTTTAGGTTTTCCTTTTATTTTTAGAGGCGCCATGGATGTTCGTGCAAAAAAAATAAATATTGAGATGAAAGTAGCTGCAGCTAAGGCACTAGCTATGTTAGCAAGAAAAGAGGTTCCTGAGTATCTCAATGAGCTTTATGGTAAAAAAATTAAATTTGGTAAAGAATATCTTATCCCAAAACCATTTGATAAAAGACTTATTGTAGAGATCTCTAGTGCAGTAGCACAAGCAGCTGTAGATAGTGGTTCTTCCACTCAAGTAGATTTTGATATAAAAGCTTATAAAAAAGAGTTGCAAAGTATCCTTAAAGAGTAACTACATCACTCTCCAATGGATGCTCAAGTGGCTTAGAAAAATAGTACCCTTGAGCATATCTAACCCCAACATCTTTTAAAATATCTACTAACTCTTTTGTCTCAACAAATTCAGCAATATTCTCTAAGCCTAAACCCTCTGTAAACTTATGAATACTTGTAAGCATATGAAGTTTTTTTTCATCAATATCCACACCTATAATGATAGAGCCATCAATCTTCACTATATCAATATCAAGTTTCGAAAAGTGAGAAAAGTTTGCATATCCAGAACCAAAATCATCTAAAAGTATCTTACATCCGTATTTTTTGACCTCTTTTATAAAGTTTTGAACCTTGCTTATGTCTTGTAAATTCTCTGATTCTAAAAATTCTATATCAATCTTTGAAGCACTAGCACTGTTTTTTTGTAAATTTTCTAAGAGTGTATCGACTAATCTATCATTTAAAATATCCATCATAGAGATATTGATAGAGAATCTATATTGAGGATACTTATTGGCAACTTGCAATGTTTTTTCTATCATTATTCTAGTTATTTCATGATAATATGGTGTTCTTTTTGCAATATCTAAAAATTCCAATGGAGAAAGTATGGCGCCATCTTTAAGTTTTAGACGAACCAAGGACTCATACTTTACAATTTTTGATGTTTGCAAATCGACAATAGGCTGAAAATATGGAACTATTGTGTCTTCACTGATAGCACTTTTTATAAATTTAAGAATCTCAAGATTATGTTTAATATCCTTACTTAGATTTAAATCATCGCTATACTTTATCACCCTTTGAGTTATATCTTTTTTAAGCAACTTCAAAGCCAAATCTGTATTTTCCAAAATAGGTTCTATGTTATTGCTTGCGACACTCACTAATATACTGAGCTCCAAATCATTAATAATAAAATTATGGTGTGCAATCTCATATTCTAAGTGTTTGGCTATTTTAAATGCTTCGTCTGGATCAATATCTTCAAATAATACACCAAACTCATCCCCACCTAAGCGATAAACTTTTACCTCTGCATTTGTCAATTTAAGCAATATTAACTCTGCTAACTCTTTAAGTAAAATATTTCCAACTTTATTTCCATATATGTCATTTATATGTTTAAAATTATCTATATTAATAATCAAAAGATGGGGCATTTTTAGTGAAAAAACATCCTTTTCAAAAGCTCTTCTGTTATATAAGTTTGTAAGTTGATCGTATATTAAGGAGTGCTCAAGAGATTTTTTTGTTTTTAGGAGTTTTTTATTCTCCTGTATATATTTTATAAATAAAAGTATTATGAAACAAAATACTAAAATAAATATAGTAAATAAAACAAGTGCAAAAGTATCAAGAGCTTTAAAATCAGTTAATGATAATTTTGCGAATCTCTCCCTATTGTCATCTATATAATCGTTAATTTCGTTATTAATTATACTTTTTGTGATCTTTATAAAGTGTGGATATTTTTTTACCATGTAGCTTGTGTGCATGTTGAAATTTTTAATAAAATTTTGAGTTGATGCATCAGTAGAAGAGGAATATAGTAAAAAATTATTATCAAGATAATCCAAATTTTGCATATTTTTCATATTGTGAAAATATTCTAAAATCTGATGTGCTTCAATGAAGAGATCCTTATCTTGCTCTTTTAAATGTTTTGCTTTATCTACATATCTTGTTAAAAAAAGAAGCGAATTCTTAATGCTGGCATTTATCATCAAGTACTCTTCTATATTTTGTAAATTCTCATCTATTAACTCTTTTAAATGAACAAGAGTTCTTTTAACTGGCATGTATGCTTTGGATTGTAGAATTGTTGCGTTTTCTAAATTTTGAAAATCTTGATGGATGCTCCTAGTAACTTTAGCTATCTCATCTTGATTATTATAAGTATATAAAGAGTTTTCCAATATTATATTTGTCAACTCTCTTTGAGAATGATCTAGTTGGTTGATAGAGATTAAGAACTCTCTATGTTGTTTTGTAAAATCTCTTTGAAGCAGATAAAAATACACCAACACTATCGCTAAGATTATACCAACAGCTAAAACTAAAAATATTAAACGGTTTAGCTTCATTTTTCGTCCAATATTGTTGGTAACTCACCATCAAGTGTTTCTAAAAAATAAATTATTTTTTCAACCTCGCTATCTAAAAGAATGATTCCTAAACTATGTTTAGCCATAGTAATCACTGCTTCTTTTAAGGTTTTTGCACTGCCATCATGAAAATATGGTGCAGTAAGAGTTATATTTCTAAGGGTTGGAACTTTAAAAACATTTTTATGGGATTTAATTCCTGTGACATCATATCTATCTGGGTAGGTAGTGTTTAAATCATACTCAAAAAATGTTCCCATTTTTTGAAATGAATTTCCACCAATATTTATGCCGTTGTGGCAAGTTATACATCCATACTCTTTAAAAATATAATAACCTTCCCTCTCTCTTTTGCTTAAAGCTTCCTCACCTCTTAAAAATTTATCAAACTTTGAATTTGGTGTAATTAAAGCATTTTCAAACTCAACAATAGCATCTATAACTAAGGCCATTGTTACATATGAAACTCCGTAAATATCTTTAAATTTCTGCTTATAGTGTGAAGATTTATTGATTCTTTTTTCCAATATTTCACTGTCCATATTATGCTCAACAGGGTTACCGATAGGTCCCTTGACTTGTTCGTATAAATCTTTTGCTCTTCCATTCCAAAATTGTTTAAAATTATATCTTGCATTTAAAACAGTGGGAGAATTTATGTTTCCCTCTCTAGCTCCAAACCCAATAGAAACCACCCGCGTGTCAGCTCCACCGTTAAAAACATCATGACAACTCAAACATGATGTTGAATTATCTCGAGATAATATAGTATCAAAAAAAAGCTCTTTTCCAAGCACTGCCTTATCTATATTTACCCCACTTTCTTGTGGGATCGCAGAGATAGGCTCCCCTGCATATAAATAGATACAACTTAAGATTACAAGAATTAATTTATACATGGGTATATATTAGCAGATTAACTTTAAAACTTCACTTTGTTATAGAACTTTTTAAGCCCAAGCTTTGCTCTTGTATCCAGTTTATAAGAGATACACTCAAGGTAAATAAGTATATCTTGTTTACTTACATTTGTTCTCGTTGATGCTTGCTCTAAAATGTATTGAGGAATTTTGATTTGTGATTTTAAAAAGTTTTTTTGAATTTTTTTGTACAGTTCTTTGTCCCTATGATAACACAGCAAGGCAAAAACAAATGGCAAGTTGGTTTCTTTGTTCCACTCTCTCGCCAAATCAATATGCACTTTGCCATCAAGATAGTATTTTAGCGCTTTATCACCGATAAGAACTTCACCTTTGATACCCAGCACTTTTGCTAAAACATTTGATGTTGCTGATTCTTTGTCATCTCTATCTGTGTCATTTGGTATCACTAAAACACTCATCACCTCTTTTTTGGCAATAATCCCTAAGTCAACATGTTTATGAGTAAGGGCACTAATGCTAGAGATAAAAGCTGCATCTACTCTACGAGATAAAAATTTACCATTGATTTTTGAAGGGACGCCTCTTTTGTAGTGCATACTCATGCTTTGCTGAGAACTTCTCGTAAAGCGTTTCATAAAAACATGAAATGGCAAGAGGTTAAGATACTCTATTTTTCCAAAAACCAAAAGTTACTCCATAAAGATTATTTAAATGAAATTATACATAGCTTAACTTATAAGAAAGATGCGTCTGATATAATCACATATTCAAGTATATAAGGAATAATTTATGGTAAGAGTAGAATTTTTAGGACCTATACAAAAAAAGCCATTAGAATTAGAGATAAAAAACTTAAATGAGTTGGCTCATATACTCCAAAAAGACAAAGAGCTGAGTGAGTGGTTGCAAAATTCAGCTGTCGCTGTTAACGATACACTTGTAAACTCTCTTGATGTTGAGTTAAAAGATGGAGATAAAATCTCTCTCTTACCACCAGTTTGTGGAGGTTAATAAGTGCTTTACTTATATGATGGTGCCCTAGATGTACCAACTATATTAAAAAATTGGTATGAAGCAGAAGCTACAAGCAACTATGGAGCGTATATACCCTTTGTTGGAACAGTACGAAGTGAAAATAACATAAGTGGACTTAGTTTTGATATTTATGAACCTATTTTAGAAAAATGGTTTGACTCATGGCAGCTAAAAGCAAAAGCAAAAGGTGCAATTATCAAGATGGCACATTCTCGCGGGGATGTTATGCTTCATGAATCATCCTATATTGCAGCAGTCTTTTCACCAAAACGGCGTGTAGCTTTAATGCTTATAGAGGAGTTTGTAGAGGATTTTAAAGCATCCGCTCCAATTTGGAAATATGATTTAAAACAGAACAAAAGAATCTATGCACTTGAACGCTCTACTGCAATAAGCGGTAGTGGTATATTAGGGGTTTTCTCATGAGCTTACTTTCATATGAAACATCTCAAAATATGCTACAACTCCTAGATGTTATGCAATCAAGAGTTGAGAATGTCTCACTTAGTAGTTCGCTGGGGAGAATCTTAGCTCAAGATATCGTTGCAGAGTTCAGTGACCCTCAATTCCCTACAGCATCTATGGATGGCTATGCTATCTTACACTCCGATCAAGATAAAGAAAGCTTAACCGTACTTGGGGATAATCCAGCGGGATATGATGAAACAAGAGTGATACACTCAGGAGAGTGTATCAAAACTTTTACCGGTTCAAAAATGCCAGAGGGTGCTGATACTCTTATCCAGATAGAAAATGTAACATTTGATGATGGCAAAATTACTATTAATGAAAAAGTTCTAAAAAACGCATCTGTCCGCCCTGTAGGTGAAGGGTACAAAGCTGGGGATGTTTTAATCAAAAAAGGGACAAAAATAGGCTTTGCAGAGATTGGTGTTATGGCAGGGCTTAATTGCGTTATGGTAAAAGTGTCAATTAAGCCTCGTGTGGCAGTAATAGCAACAGGGAGTGAAATCCTAGACCTTGGAGTTGATAGCGATAACCCTGCACAGATAAGAAGTTCAAATAACTATACCTTAGGTGCTCTTTTTGAGTCAGCTGGTGCAGATGTGATTCAACTTGGAGTTGTTGGAGATGATAAAAACACAATAATGCAAACCTTTCAAAATGCTCTTAATTCTGCTGATATTTTAGTAAGTACGGGAGGGGTAAGTGTAGGTGATTATGACTTTATAAAAGATATTGTTCCCCGCTTAGGTGCGGATGTTGTTTATAAAGGTGTAGCGATTAAACCAGGAAAACATATCTTACTTGCTCAAAAAGAGAGTAAATTCATAGTCGCTCTTCCAGGTTTTGCATACTCTTCAACTGTAACTGCCATACTCTATGTACTTCCTCTCATAGCCAAAATGTTAGGGAGCAAAAGAGCATATAAAACTGTTGCAGCAAAGCTAAGTGAAGATTTTACCAAACGCAGTAAGCTTACAGAATTTAGTGCGTGTAATATCTCCATAGAAGATGGTGAATATTTTGTAAATTTTAAAAACAAAAAGATCGGAAGCTCTGCAATTCTAACCAACCTTTTAGATGGAAGTGCTTTGATGATAAGTGGTGAAGAAGATGGAAACTTACCAGAGGGAACCTTCGTAAATGTTATCCTTATAGATAACCTATAAAGCTATGGTTATTTTAAAGTTTTCTCTTTTTCGTTATAATTCAACATAAATTTGAGGAAACTAAATGTCATATACAATTGAAGATGGTTATAGATTCTACAACGAAAAAAGATTCAAAGAAGCTTTTGATACACTTTTTGATGCCGCAGCATATGAAAATAGTTCAGAAGCACAATTTTACATTGGAATGATGTACTATCATGGCGATGGAGTTGAAAAAAGTGAAGATAAAGCCCTGAAATTTTGGACTAAAGCCAGAAGAAATGGCCATGTAGATGCAGCAAGTAGAATGGCTGAAATCTCAATTACAACAAAAAATATGTTTTAAATAGGAAAATCATGAAAATATATGCACCTTGGGAAAAAACTTTCCGAAAAATATCTACGCCGTTTGAGCACTTCTTACACGCTCAAACAACTACAGGCTTAGTCTTAATGCTTATGACTATTGTTGCTCTTGTTCTTGCGAACTCCCCCCTTGCAGAAGCATATGCTCATTTTTTTCATACAAAGATAAATATTGATGTTGGTTCATGGACACTTTCACATACCATCCATCATTGGATAAATGATGGACTTATGGCTTTCTTTTTCTTTATCGTTGGATTAGAGATAAAAAGAGAGATTTTAGTTGGTGAACTCTCGAACATAAAAGTTGCTATGTTGCCAATTCTAGCTGCAATTGGCGGAATGGCTTTGCCTGCACTTATATATCTTAGTATCAACTACGGTGGTGAGGGTGTAAATGGTTGGGGTATCCCAATGGCAACAGATATCGCCTTTGCTATTAGTGCTTTAGTTCTTTTAGGCAATCGTGTTTCCCCTGCACTTGTTACATTTTTAGTAGCACTAGCTATTGTAGATGACCTCGGTGCTGTTGCTGTAATTGCCCTATTTTATACCGAACAAATCAACATGATTCCTCTTAGTTTATCATTGGCATCTTTTTTTGTTTTGGTATCTTTTAACCGTTTTGGTATCCATGCAACCCTCCCTTACTTTTTAGTGGGTGCTGTGATGTGGCTGTTTATGTTAGAATCAGGTGTTCACGCAACTATTGCAGGTGTTATTGCTGCAATGGCGATACCCTCTAAACCAAAGTTCAATCCTAAAGACTTTGCGCAACATACAAATAATTTACTCCAAGAGTATGATAATTATCCAGTTGCAACTGATAATATGATGCATGAAAAACAAAAAGCAATTTTGCAAAATATAAAAGATAAAATTGATGCCGTTGGCTCACCTGCTGCCAGACTTGAGCATGGATTACACCTTCCAGTTGCCCTTATCGTTATACCACTATTTGCTCTTGCTAATGCTGGTATATCAATTGATTTTTCATCCATTGGTGAAACAATAGTCACTCCTGTTTCATTAGGTATTATTGCTGGGCTTATTTTAGGCAAAGTGATTGGAATAGCAGGGGTTGCATGGGTTGCAGTAAAGCTCGGAATTGCAAAACTTCCTGAAGATAGTACAATGAGTCAAGTTTTTGGGGTAGCTTTTTTAGGTGGTATAGGTTTTACAATGTCCATCTTTGTTGCAGATTTAGCCTTTGTAGGGAATGATGCACTTGTATTTCAGGCAAAAGTTGGTATTTTGGCGGCATCCTTTTTTGCTGGAGCATTTGGCTTTATTTGGTTGAAATATATGACTAAAAGACCTAGTAAACAATAAGGAATTATATATTCATATAAGTTATTTTAGTTATAATTTTATCAAATATACATCAATAAAAGGCTTCTTATGAAAAAACTTTATTTACTTCTACTTATGAGTGCTTCTATAATAGCAAATGATGCAGTTCACTCTTACGCTTCAAGCGAAGAGTGCAAAGCATGTCATACACAAATATATGATGAGTTTTATAGCTCAATGCATGCAAACTCAACGCCAGATAAAGATCCTATTCATAATGCTATTTGGCAAAAACATCCACAAAATATAAAACAAAATAGATATGGATGTGGGAAATGCCACACACCTGCAGCAGACAACTTAGATAAGATGAAAACTCCTGGACAAATAGCAATGCCAGATATCAACAATAAAACTCATCAAGAGGGAATTAGTTGCGCATACTGTCATCGTATCAAAAGTATAGAGCTGCATAAAAAACACAACACTAACATTATGACAAACACTCCAAAGAACTACTTTGGTACGCTCGAAGATGGCATTGAATCTCCATATCATGAGATTTCAGTAGATGGCAATGAGCATATGAAAAATGGTAATGTTTGTATAGGATGCCACTCCCATAAACAAAATAAACATGGACTTAATGTATGTTCAACAAACATTGATAACGAGATGGATGGTGCAAACTGTGTTAGCTGTCATATGCCAAAAATTGAAGGTAGTGTATCTGGACTTCGTGATACAAAAGTTCACTCATTTCATGGCTTTCCAGGGAGTCACGCAAACTCAGAGATGTTAACAGAGTATGTTGATTTATCTATTGTAAGAAATATTGATAACTTTATAGTAAATGTTGATAACCGTACTTCCCATGCCCTTTTATTGCACCCTCTTAGAGTGGCTGTTCTTAAAGTAAAAGTAATTAGGGAGAATAAAATAACTCAGATGAAAAATGAAATTTTTGTACGCGTAATCGGCAAAAATGGTAAGCCTGCTATGCCATGGGCAGCAGATAAAACTCTCAAAGATACTATGATTCAAGCAAATGAAAAACGCAGTGTTGAATATGATTTTAAAATTCAAAAAGGTGATACAGTTGATGTAACCCTCGGTTGGTTCCTTGTCAATCCAAAAGTTGTTAAAAAATTAGGTCTTGAAAATGAGAAGATAGCAACTCAGTTTACAGAATTTAAAAAGCAGAGTTTTGCTTTTTAAGATATAAACATAATGCATCTACTCAAAGAATTTTCTCTTAACGACAAATGTTCTTATCTTGATAATTTAGAGCAAACAACGCACTACCAAATTATTGACAATTGCGACTCTGCCCATTGCCAAGATTTGATAGAGCGTGGCTATAGGAGATTTGGCAAGATGTATTTTAGACCAATCTGCTCTGGCTGTAATGAGTGCCAGAGCATCAAGATTGATGTAAATAACTTTACTTTCTCAAAATCTGCAAGACGGGTTATAAAAAAAGCCACCTCTATCAAAAGCTACATCCAGATACCAACAATAAGCCAAGCCCACTTAAACCTCTTTGAAAAATACCATAAGTATATGAGCAAGTCTAAAGGATGGGAATATCAAAAAACATCCGCCCAAAACTACCACAACTCTTTTGTAAATGGTCATAATGGCTTTGGTCACGAGATACTTTATTTTGATGGCGATAGGCTTATAGGGGTTGATTTAATAGATATTCTTGAAGATGGTTTATCTTCTATATATTTTTATTATGATCCAGATTACATGCATCTTTCTTTAGGGAGATTATCTCTTTATTTTCAAATAAAATTTGCTAAGGAGACCAATAAAAACTGGATATATTTAGGCTATTATGTACAAGATTGCCCTTCGCTCTCATATAAGGCACAATATACCCCTTTTAAAACCCTCCAGGGAAGACCAACAATTAATGAAGCATTTGAGTGGTTATAGCTCTATGAGTTAGTAAGATAGCTCTTGTTTTTGGTACTCTTGTATCTCTCTTTTTTTTCTTTTTGCTTCAGCTTCTAAATATTTTTCCATTCTCTCTTGTTTGACTTTATCGCTTGCTTGAATCCTTTTAACTCTAGCTTTATCCTCTGAATATTTAGATTCTTTAATTCTTTGGCGCTTAAGTGACTGCTCGTCCCTATCAAACTCAGCTTCAAGTTTTGGAGGGAGAACCACTTCATCTTTGTGAGTATAATAATAGGAACGAATATCTTTTCGATACCTCCTAATATCTACAAGTTCAGAATTAAGAAGTTGAGAGAAAAAAACACTCTCCTCGTTTTTCATTGCTAATGTAAAATTTTTATGAACCTTAGCGATATGTTTGTCATTGAGTTTTTGAATAACTCGAAGTTTTTTTAGATACTCAGACTTAGTGGTTTTGCTTGGATGATCATCAACTAAAAATCCATACTCTTTTACTTTATTAACTTTTTTAATGTATTTTTCAATATTCTCTTTTTCTAAATTATATAAATTTTTATTTTTTAATTTATTAAAATTGTCTGCATTGTTGTATATAACATCACCCAATAAGGAGTAGGTTTTGGGATTATCAGCAAATATAGCCACAACAAGCAATAGTAATACGATTATGTTCTTCATAAGTTTATCCTATATATTTATTAGTTTTTTCATGCTACAATCTTATATGATTAAAATGTTATCAAAAGAAACAGCTTACTTTTTTGCCATCCTTGTTGTACTTGCATTATTGCAACATCCAGATCTCTTGCACTCTCCACTCCTGAGAATAGAAAACTTTATACACAATGGAAGCTATTTACATCCATTTCTTTGGTCGTTAGGATTATACCTAATTATCGGCTTTTTTAGAGTAACACTAAAGTTTTTGATAGGTTTGAAAAATAGATATAAAAAGTAAAATAAGGGAAATAAGATTTAGCAAACAAGAAGAGAGGGAGACTTCCTATTGGAAGTCTCTAATTTTAGCTAATAATTAGCCATTGCGTTTTTTCTGAATCTCTTCAGATACATTTTTTGGAACTTCAGCATAGTGATCAAATTCCATTGCATATGTAGCACGACCTTGAGTTGCTGAGCGAAGATCAGTTGAGTAACCAAACATTTCAGACAATGGTACATGTGCATCAACAATTTTGTTACCAGCTCTGTCACCCATAGAGTTTACTTGTCCACGACGACGGTTAAGGTCACCAATAACATCACCCATATTCTCTTCAGGAACTTCAACTTCAACTTTCATCATTGGCTCTAGGATAGAAGGTTTTGCTTTACGACAAGCTTCTTTAAATCCCATTGAAGCAGCAAGCTTAAATGCCATCTCATTTGAATCCACATCATGGTAAGAACCATCATAAAGTGTAACTTCAACATCTTCCATAGGATACCCCGCAAGAACACCAGTTTGCATAGCTTCTTCACAACCCTTTTTAACAGCAGGAATATACTCTTTTGGAACAGATCCACCCTTAATTTCATTGTTAAAGATAAAACCTGTATCTGGCTCACCTGGCTTAACAGTAAGATATACATGACCAAACTGACCACGACCACCAGATTGCTTAGCATATTTGTACTCTTGGTTTACTTCTTCTTTGATTGACTCACGGTAAGAAACCTGTGGAGCACCAACTTCAGCTTCAACAGAGAACTCGCGCTTCATACGATCAACAAGAATCTCAAGGTGTAACTCACCCATACCAGAGATAATAGTTTGACCAGTTTCTTCATCTGTATTTACACGAAAAGATGGATCTTCAGCAGCAAGCTTACTTAAAGCGATACCCATTTTTTCTTGATCAGCTTTAGTTTTCGGCTCAACTGCAACAGAGATAACTGGATCTGGAAAATCCATTCTCTCTAATACAATCTTTTGCTCACCTTGACATAAAGTATCACCAGTGGTAGTTGACTTAAGACCAACAACTGCACCGATTTCACCAGCATAAATCTCTTTAACTTCTTCACGCTTAATAGCATGCATCTTTACGATACGACCGATTCGCTCTTTTTTATCTTTTGTCGAGTTATGCACAAAAGAACCTGCCTCAAGAGAACCACGATACACACGGATAAATGTAAGAACACCAACAAACGGATCTGTCATAATTTTAAATGCCAATGCAGCAAAATCACCCTCATCACTAGAAGGAATAGCTACCTCTACCTCTTCATCGTCCATAAGCGTACCAACAATAGCTTCTGACTCTACTGGTGATGGTAAATAATCAACAACTGCATCAAGAAGTGTTTGAACACCTTTATTTTTAAATGCTGTTCCTGGAGTCATTGGAACAACAGCCATCCCTAAAGTAGCAGCTTTGATTGCAGCTTTAAGCTCATCCTCTGTAAACTCTTCACCCTCTAAAAATTTTTCAGCAAACTCTTCATTGCCCTCTACATCAGAAAGAGTTTCAAGCATTTTTTCTCTATACTCATCAGCAATCTCTTGTAATGATTCACGGATATCTTGGATATGGTAGTTAGAGCCCATAGCAGCATCTTCATCCCAAACAATCTCTTTCATTTTTACTAAATCTACAACACCTTCAAACGCAGCTTCAGCACCAATAGGAAGTTGAAAAGGCATTGGATTCCCTTTGAGTCTATCACGAATTTGACGCTCAACTTCGTAAAAGTCTGCACCTGTTCTATCCATTTTATTAACAAAAACAATAGATGGAACTTTATAACGGTTTCTTTGTCTCCATACAGTTTCTGATTGGGGCTGAACACCACCAACAGCACAAAACACTGAAACAGCACCATCAAGAACACGCATAGAACGCTCAACTTCAATAGTAAAATCAACATGTCCCGGAGTATCAATAATATTTATCTGTTTCCCGTTCCACTCACAAGTAGTTGCAGCAGAAGTAATTGTAATACCACGCTCTTGTTCTTGTTCCATCCAATCCATAGTAGCAGCACCATCATGAACCTCACCAATTTTATGCTCAACACCAGTATAGAATAAAATTCTTTCTGTTGTAGTAGTTTTACCTGCATCAATGTGAGCAGCAATACCAATATTTCTTACATCGTTAAGTTTGTGACTTCTTGCCATATTTAAATACCTTGTTTATTGTTGTTAGAGATAACCTCTTTTATTAAAAAATTTTTATTTTCTTATAAAAGAGGTTGAGTATGTTAAAGATACTCTAGCTATCTAGCTAGAGTAGTCTAATAATGTTACTGTAAGATTACCAACGGTAATGAGCAAATGCTTTATTAGCTTCTGCCATTCTATAAGTATCTTCTTTTTTCTTGAATGCTGAACCTTTGTCAGTTGATGCATCCATCAATTCATTAGCCAATCTCTCAGCCATTGTTCTTTCGTTTCTTTTACGAGAAGCATCAACTAACCATCTAATAGCTAGTGAAAGCTGACGTACCGGGCGTACTTCTACTGGAACTTGGTAAGTAGCACCACCAACACGGCGACTTTTTACTTCAATAATTGGTTTAATATTTTCAATAGCTTCATTAAATGTATCTATACCAGTTTTTTCGCCACGAGAGCTAATGATATCCAGTGCACTATAGATAATTTTTTCTGCTGTAGATTTTTTACCATCTAACATAATTTTGTTTATAAACTTCGTCAGTATTTTACTTCCATAAACTGGATCTGGCATAACTGGACGAACGGGAGCTTTTCTTCTTCTCATTTCGAGTATCCTTATTCTTCAATTTTTTCAAATTTACTCAAAATTAATCACTAAAGATTAATCCTGTAGCTATTGAATATTATATTTAAAAAAATAATCTATAATTATTTTTTAGGCTTTTTTGTACCATATTTTGATCTAGCAACCATACGGTTAGCAACACCAGCAGTATCTAATGCGCCACGAACTATATGATACTTAACACCAGGTAAATCTTTAATACGACCACCACGAACAAGAACGATTGAGTGCTCTTGAAGGTTATGACCCTCACCACCGATATAAGAGATAACTTCAAAACCTGAAGTTAATCTAACTTTTGCAACTTTTCTTAAAGCCGAGTTTGGTTTTTTTGGTGTAGTTGTGTAAACACGAGTACAAACACCACGACGCTGTGGACACGATACAAGAGCTGGTGATTTTGATTTTTTAATCACTTTTTTACGCTCTTTACGAATCAATTGATTGATTGTAGGCATACAATTCCTTTGCTTTATTTTTTCCAGTAGAATTTAACTCTCTATTTTTTAGAGAGTTATAGACGCGTAATAATACAGAAATAGTATTTAAAGTTAGCTTATTTTAAGTGTTAATTAATAATTATAATTTTAAGTGAGAAATAACAAGAGGATTTAACTGAAACGAATAGTGTCGTTTCAGTTATAAATTTACTACGCTTCGTCTTGATGAAAAGTAACTTTTTGATTTTTATAAATACCTGTTCCAACAGGAATAGTACGACCAATAATTACATTTTCTTTGAGGTCATTCAAATCATCAATCTTAGCTGATACAGCAGCTTCTGTTAATACTTTTGTAGTATCTTGGAAAGATGCTGCGGATATAATCGAGTCAGCTGAAACAGCAGCCCTTGTAATACCAACTAAAAATGGCTCAGCAATCGCAGGACGACCACCAAGGCGAACAATTTTCTCATTCTCTAGTACAAATTTATTCTTCGAAATTAAATCGCCTTGAATAAATTTAGTATCTCCAGATTTGACAATTTTAACTTGTCTTAACATCTGTGTAAATATAACTTCAATGTGCTTATCTGCAATATTAACACCCTGAGAACGATAAACTTGCTGTACCTCACTTACAAGATAGTTATAAAGTGCCTTCACACCCATTATTCTTAGTAACTCATGAGATGAAATAATTCCACTTGTAAGTCTTTCACCAGCGTGTACAAAATCTCCTAAACTCACAGCCGCAACATGTGACTTATCAACAAAATACTCTTTTACTATCCCTTGATCAGAACTTACAATAATTCTCACCTTTCCACGAAGAGGCTTACCAAAGCTAACTACACCATCAATTTCTGAAATTAGTGCTGTTGCTTTTGGTCGGCGCCCCTCAAAAAGTTCAGAAACACGAGGAAGACCTCCAGTAATATCACTTGATTTTTGAAGTGCCTTTGGTGTTTTTGCAATGATATCCGCAACTTTAACATTTGCGCCATCCTCAACAAACAATGATGATTTAGGATCAACTGCATATCTCAACAGTTCACCATTTTCTGTTGCTAAAACAATAGCTGGTTTATATTCAGTTGGAACATGATCATTAATCATTAAACGAACTTTGCCTGTAAGTTCATCAAGTTGCTCGCTAGCAGTTGTACCGACAATAATATCTTCAAATTTAACTGTACCATTTGCCTCGGTGATTACAGGGTTAGAGTATGGATCCCACTCAGCAATAACTATTGATTCATCAGTAGTTGGCTTAGCTATAAGCGTGCTTGGATCAACACTTTCATTATCATCTGCAACAATCACTGAACCCCGTGCAATATAGTGACGAACAGCTTCTCTATTATTAGAATCTACAACAGTTGCAAATAAACCTTTTTCACTCACTTCATAACCAGCTTTAAGACCTTCAAATCTCTCTAAATAGTCGCCTTTAAGTAAAAAGTACTTCACAGTACCCTCTTCTTTAGCTAAAATTTTCTGAGTTATAGGTGCTCCATTGTCAACTAAAATTTCTGATGCATATGGGATACGAGATGGTACATTCCAACCATCTTTAATAGTCTCAACAATTGACTCATCCTCATTAACCTCTGTGCCAGTTTCATATGGAAAATAATATTTACCCTCAATCTGCCCACCAACACCAGCTAGCTCATTAGGTTTAGCAATTTCTATCTTACGAAGAGAGTATCTCACAGTATCTTTTTTGTTTGATACACTCACTAAAACTTCATCATGGATAGTTTCAATTTTAACTGTACCTGCAAATGGAGCTTTAATTTTTGGTTCGACCAATAACACAGCAGCATTTCTACGGTTAGCAACAATATTTTTACCCTCTTTTGAAGCATAAGTCTTAACATTATAATAGCGTATAAAACCTTCTCTCGAAACAACAACCTGACGCTCTTGAGCAGTAGAAGATGCTGTTCCACCAACATGGAATGTTCTTAGTGTAAGCTGGGTACCAGGCTCACCAATTGACTGAGCAGCAACAATACCAACCGCTTCACCAGTACGAACTATAAATCCAGTTGCAAGATTAACACCATAACATAAAGCACATATACCACCTTCACTTTTACAAGTAGTTGGTGTTCTAATATGTGCTGTTTTAATCCCTGCCTCAGAAATAACTTTTGCACTCACTTCATCAAGTAGTGTTCCTTCAGAAAATAAAATTTCATTGCTAATAGGATCGATTACATCATCAGCTAAAACTCTACCATTAAGTCTATCTTCTAGAGACTCAATTAAAGTGTTTTGATCAGAAATATCTGAAATCTCAATACCTTCATGCGTATAGCAATCATGCTCAACAATCTTAACATTTTGTGCAACATCAACAAGTTTACGAGTAAGATAACCCGCATTTGCTGTTTTAAGTGCAGTATCTGCAAGACCTTTTCTGGCACCGTGCGTAGAGATAAAATACTCAATTACATTGAGCCCCTCTTTAAAGTTAGAGATAATCGGAGTCTCAATAATATCCCCAGATGGTTTAGCCATAAGACCACGCATACCTGCAAGCTGACGGATCTGAGCGGCAGAACCACGAGCACCTGAATCAGCCATCATGTGAATTGAGTTGAAGCCATTTTTATCAGTTTGAACAAGTTCCATCATTTGAGATGCAAGAGTATTATTTGTATCTGTCCAAACATCAATAATTTTGTTATAGCGCTCTTGTTCAGTTAAAAGACCAGCTTCAAACTGTTTTTGTATATCAATGACTTTATTTTTAGATTCAGTAATTTTTGCCTTTTTTGTATCGGGAACTCTAATATCATCAATTGAAATAGAAACACCAGCTTCAGTAGCATGCTTAAAACCTAAATCTTTTAGTTTATCTAAGAAACCAGAAGTTACTCCTATCCCACCATGTTTTTGAACATAATCAACAATTTCATTGATATATTTTTTCTTCATAACTCTATTCCAAAGTTCTGAAGGAACAAATTCTGGTAAAATAGCTTTAAGCAGCATACGACCAGCAGTTGTATGGATAATTCTTCCATCAATTCTGGTTCTTACTTTTGCATGAATATCTAGTGCATCATGCTCTAATGCGATTCTTATTTCGTCAACATTAGCAAAAAGCTTATTGCTTCCCTTTACATTACTTTTTTCTAAAGTGATGTAATAGATACCAAGAACCATATCCTGAGATGGTGTAGCAATAGCCTTACCTGATGCAGGAAGCAATATATTCATAGATGCAAGCATTAAAACTTTCGCTTCGGCAATTGCAGCTGAAGATAAAGGCACATGCACAGCCATTTGATCTCCATCGAAATCGGCATTAAAAGCAGCACAAACTAAAGGGTGAAGCTGAATAGCTTTCCCATCAATAAGCTTAGGGTGAAATGCTTGAATTGAAAGCTTGTGAAGAGTTGGTGCACGGTTAAGCATGATTGGATAACCGTCAACAATCTCTGCTAGACACTCCCATACCTCATTTGTTTTAGCTTCTATCATTTTCTTAGCAGCTTTAACAGTTGTTGCATACCCTTTGTCTTCAAGCTTTGCAATCAAGTGTGGCTTAAATAATTCTAAAGCCATTTTCTTTGGTAAGCCACACTCGTCCATTGCTAAAGATGGGCCAACAACAATTACACTCCTACCAGAAAAGTCAACACGCTTTCCAAGTAGATTTTGGCGGAAACGACCTTGCTTTCCTTTAATAATTTCACTTAAAGATTTTAAAGGACGCTTATTAGCACCTTTTACAGCATTAGCGCGACGACCATTATCAAAAAGGGCATCTACTGATTCTTGAAGCATTCTTTTTTCATTGCGAACAATAATCTCTGGTGCTTCAAGTTCAACAAGTCTCTTAAGTCTTTGGTTACGGTTAATAACACGACGATAAAGGTCATTAACATCAGAAACAGCAAATTTACCACCATCAAGTGAAACAAGAGGTCTTAAATCTGGTGGTAAAACTGGTAAAACTGTAAGCATCATCCATGCAGGGTTGTTTCCACTATTTAAAAAGGACTCAATAACTTTCAATCTTTTAGCAATAGTTTTTCTTTTTGCTTCTGAATTAGTTTGCTCAATAGCTTCTTTTAAATTAGTAAATAGATCAACTAAATCGATAGAATCTAGTAAATCACGAACAACTTCACCACCCATTCGAGCTTTAAAGCCTAGCTCACCGAATCTTTGAACAAGAGTACGGTATTGTTCTTCATTTAAAACATCATATTGTAATACTGGTGTTTTTGCTTCAGCATCATAATATGCTTCTCCACCTGATTCAACAATATATGCTTCATAATAAAGTACACGCTCAAGATCTTTCATCTTAATTCCAAGTAAAGTACCAATTCGTGACGGCAATGAACTTACATACCAAATATGTGCAACTGGAGTTACAAGTTCAATATGACCCATACGGATACGACGAACCTTTGTGCTTGTGACTTCAACTCCACATTTTTCACATACAACACCTTTGTAGCGCATTTTTTTGTATTTACCACAAAGACACTCATAATCCCTAACAGGACCAAAAATCTTTGCACAAAAAAGACCATCACGCTCTGGTTTAAGCGTACGATAGTTGATAGTCTCTGGTTTTTTAACTTCGCCATGACTCCAAGACATTACTTTCTCGGGAGATGCTAGGCGAAACTGTAGCTGCTTAATATCTTTTGGTCTATTATTTTCTGTTACTTCAATAGGTACTAATTTACTCATCGTCTTCAACCTCGTCAAAAATCTCTACATCAAGAGCTAGTGATTGTAGCTCTTTTGTTAATACAAACAAGGTTTCAGGAATACCAGATGCTGGCACCAATTCACCTTTTGTAAGTGCTTTATATGCACGAACACGACCATCAACATCATCTGACTTGATAGTTAACATCTCTTTGAGAACTGCAGAAGCTCCATAAGCCTCTAGTGCCCAAACTTCCATTTCACCAAATCTCTGACCACCAAACAATGCTTTACCACCAACTGGCTGTTGTGTAACTAAAGAGTATGGTCCTGTTGAACGAGCATGAATTTTCTCATCAACTAAGTGGTGAAGCTTAAGAATATACATATAGCCAACATTGACTCGCTCTTTAATCTTCTCACCAGTTAAGCCGTTATAAAGCACAGTTTTACCATCTGCATCCATCTTCGCTAGTTCAAACAACTTGTCAAATTCTGCTTGATTTACACCCTCAAATATTGGAGTAGCAAATCTCACTCCCCCTTTTGCCCAATCTCTTGCATAGTTTAAGAACTTTTCATCACTCATCTCACCAATAACTTTAACTGCATTCATCATACCTGCAACATCAGCAATTGCTATCATTTTAGAACGAAGATTATCTATAAAATCTTTTTGTTTTGTCTCAAACTGCTCTAAAATTTGATTACCAAGTTCACGACCTGCCATACCAAGGTGCATCTCTAAGATTTGCCCAATATTCATACGGGATGGTACACCTAGTGGATTCAGACAAATATCAACACTTCTTCCATCTTTCATATATGGCATATCAACTTCTGGAACAATAATAGAAACAATACCTTTATTTCCATGACGCCCAGCCATTTTATCACCAACTTTAAGTTGGCGTTTAGTTGCAATATATACTTTCACATATTTTACAACACCATTTGGTAAAATATCGTCTTTTTCCAAAATTGTAAGTTTCTCTTCATGCTCATCGCGAAAAACTCTTTTTTGCTTTTGAAAATGGTTTTTAGTTTTAGTATATTCATTTTGAATCTCTTCACTGAATGATTTAACGATTGCATTCATTGCAAAACGATTCACAGCGACTAAATCTTCACCATTTATTGTGTCTCCAGCTTTATATTGAGTCGTGCCAACTTGTATGTCACTCAATAAAACTTCTCTTGTTAGAAGTTTTGTTACCCTTAACATCTCCTCTTTATCAATCATTAAGAGACGATCATAATGTTCACGTTCTAAATAATCGCGCTCCTCTTTTTCAAGTTCTAGTGCACGAGGGTCTTTATCGTAACCTTTTTTAGTAAAGATTTTAATATCAACTACAACTCCCTCCATACTTGGGGGACAATATAATGATTTATTTACAACATGACCAGCTTTTTCACCAAAAATAGCACGCAATAAACGCTCTTCTGGAGTTGGTTTTACTTCACCTTTAGGAGAAACTTTACCAACCAATATCATGCCGCCACTTATTTTAGTACCAAGCTTAACAATACCTGATTCATCAAGGTGTGCCAATTCATCATCTCTTACATTTGGAATGTCACGAGTAATCTCTTCTACACCATGCTTAAGTTCTCTAGCTTCAACCTCTTTTTCATAAATATGTACAGATGTGAATGCATCTTTACGAATCATTCTCTCACTTATTACAATAGCATCCTCAAAGTTATAACCATTCCATGGCATAAAAGCAACCATGGCATTCACACCAAGCGCTAATTCACCTTGATCCATATTTGGACCATCAGCAATCACTTGACCTTTGCTCACTTTGTCACCAACATTTACAATTGGTTTTTGTACAAAAGATGTATTTTGGTTCGTACGAAGATTTTTTTGCAAAGGATAGTAATCTATATAGATCTCTCCATCGTCATCACCCATAACATAAACATGTTTTCCGTCAACTTTTTCAACTACGCCTGAACGCTTAGCTTTTACACACTCCCATGCATCACGAGCAACAAGTTTTTCAACCCCTGTTCCAACCATTGGTGAAAACGGTTTTAAAAGTGGTACAGCTTGACGCTGCATATTTGATCCCATTAAGGCACGGTTAGCATCATCATGCTCCAAAAATGGAATAAGTGAAGCAGCTACACCAACAACCATATGGGAAGAAAGATCAGCATATTCACACTCAATGGCAGGACGGAGTAAGATCTCTCCGTCCATTCTAGTTGTAATTAACTCTTCAATAAATTGCCCATTATCGTCAAGTTTATTTGAAGCAGCAGCAATTTTAACTCCCTCTTCTTGAGTTGCGGTAAGATAAACTACTTCATTGAGAACTTTTCCATCTTTCATAACTTTGTACGGAGCTTCAATAAAACCATGCTCATTTACTTTAGAGTAAGTTGCAAGAGTATTAATAAGACCAATATTTTGACCCTCTGGAGTCTCAACTGGACAAATTCTACCGTAGTGAGTTGGGTGAACATCACGCACTTCAAATCCGGCACGCTCTTTAACAAGACCACCTTCACCAAGAGCTGAAAGACGACGCTTATGTGTTACTTCTGAGAGTGGATTTGTTTGATCCATAAACTGAGAAAGTTGTCCACCAGAGAAAAATTCCATAATTGTAGAAGTTATCATTTTTGAATTTATTAAATCATGTGGCATCAACTCTGCCATTGGACCACTCATAGTTGATAATTTATCACGAATTGCTTTTTGCATCTTAATTAGACCATTATGCAACTCATTTCCTAGAAGTTCACCGATTGAACGGATACGACGATTACCTAGGTGATCTCTATCATCAATATGACCTTGACCATTTTTAACTTTAATCACATATTTTACCGAATTGATAACATCTTCATGTGTAAGCACTGTTATATATTCAGGAATATTTAGACCAAGTTTATGATTCATCTTCATACGACCAACTTTCGTTAAATCATATCTCTCTGGATCAAAGAAAAGTTGATTAACAAAAGCTTTTGCAGCATCTTTTGTAACTGGCTCACCTGGTCTCATAACTTTGTAGATACGAATAGCAGATAGGTCATTTTCATCTTCAATCTCTTCAGTTTGCTTCAGTAACTTTAATGAATCTGCATCTGCATTAAATGCGTTTATAATAGAACTATCAACGCCATCGGCTAAATCATTAGCAATTTTAAATTCACTAACACCTATTTCCGCCATTTTCTTTAACTTAACTTCGTCAATACGAGTCATAGTATCAAAAAGTATCTCTCCTGTTTCAGGATCAATAATCGACTCAGCAAGGTAACGATCAAGTAGTATCTCTAATGGATACTCAACCTCACTTAAGCCATCATCGATTAATTTTTGAGCTTTTTTCGCTGAAAGTCTTTTTCCATTGGCTACTAATACTTTCCCATCCATATCAATCAAATCATAAGTCAATCTTGATGCAAAATCACGAGGGTTAAAACTCATACTAAATTTATTATCTTCAATTTTAATATTTTGAATTGGGTAAAACAGTTTTAATATATCTTGTTTAGAGTACCCTAAAGCACGAAACATAATAGTTACAGGAACTTTACGGCGCTTGTTAATTCTCATATAAAGAATATCTTTAGGGTCGTACTCAAAATACAGCCACGAACCACGATCAGGAATAATTTGACCAGTATAAATTAACTTATTTCCAACAGTAGTTGATTCCTCTTCTTTAAAAATTACACCAGGTGAACGGTGAAGCTGATTTACAACTACACGCTCAACACCATTGATAATAAATGAAGTTCTATCTGTCATAAGTGGAATATCACGAACAAATATACTTTGTTCTTTAATATCTTTTACACCAAGTTTTTCTTTAGTGTTTTCATCTCTATCCCAAAGTACGAGACGAGTTTTCATTCTAAGAGATACAGCGTAAGTAAGACCACGCTCCATACATTCTCTAACAGTATATTTTGGTTTTCCAACCTCTGAACCTAGGTACTCTACAGTGAGTCTGTTTTGAGTGTCATGAATAGGAAAAACTGATTCAAATACATTTTCAATTCCGCTATTTTTTCTGTCTTTTTCTTCTAACATTAAAAAGTTATCATATGAACTTTGTTGAAGCTGTAGTAAATTTGGTACTTCTATCTGCTGAGGAGTTTTAGAGAAGTCTACACGAAGACGATTTCCGGAGTATAAAGTGTTTAACATAGGCAACCTCGATAAGTGTTAATTGGTGGTTGATCATAGCGATCAAGTCTATCGTATCTAAGCGTCCTTAGATAGATTTATTTATAGTGCTTATAAACGACATAAGGGCACTTTTAAGATAAGAATAAATTCTTATCTTAAAAGCGCCCAGAAAAATTAAAGGATATGCACGAGAAAATTTAATTTTTCTCGCACATCACGCCTTTAGGCGTAGATATTATTTAACTTCTACTGATGCACCAGCTTCTTCTAAAGCAGCTTTAGCTTCTTCAGCCGCATCTTTATCTACACCCTCTTTGATTGTAGATGGTAAACTTTCACAAGCTTCTTTTGCTTCTTTAAGTCCTAAACCAGTTAAAGCACGAACAGCTTTAATAACACCGATTTTCTTAGCACCAACATCTGTTAACACTACATCAAATTCAGTTTTCTCTGCAGCAGATTCGCCACCAGCAACAGCGCCACCAGCAACAGCAACAGGCTGAGCAGATACACCAAATTTTTCTTCAAATTCTTTTACTAATTCAGAAAGTTCTAATACAGAAAGTCCTGAGATATATTCTAATACGTCTTCTTTAGTTACAGCCATAATAGCTCCTTATTTTATTTTTTTATATTTGGAAAAAGAGGCTTATGCTTCTTCTTCTAGTTTCTTTCTAAGCGCATCGATTCCAACTGCCATATTTGTAATTGGTGCCATCCAAGTTGCTGCAAGCATACCAAGGAGTTCTTCACGACCTGGAAGTTTAGCAAATGCTTCAATTTTAGCTATGTCCGCAGGTTCTTTATCTAAATAACCAGCTTTGATAACAAATTGTTCATTATCCTTAGCAAAATCTGAAGAAATTTTTGCAGCATTAATAACATCATCAGACCAAATAAAAATATTTGTGTCTTTAATTTCAACACCTGACATTCCAGAGTTATTTAATGCAATTGTTGCTAAAGTATTTTTAACAACCTGAACACTTGTATCTTTAGCACGAGCTGCTTTTCTTAACTCTTCTAATTTACCAACTGTTAAGCCTTTGTAATCACAAATAACAACTGCAGTTGTATTAGTAAATGAATCAGTTAATTGAGCAATAACTTCTGCTTTTTTCGATTTTAACATATAATCTCCTTTCTAGACATAACTTCAAGAGGGGCGAGAAAGGCTCGATTAAGCTAACTACCGACACGGCAGATACCCCCAACTATCTTTAGTCCAAGTAATTCAGATTTCCATTACTGAAAATCTTTACTTTGAGATACAAATATCCCAAAATAAAGACTTATTACAAGCCCATTAAGTATAACTCAATGGACTTCTTGCTATTTAATATCAGCTAATTCTATAACATCAAGCTTTACAGCAGGACTCATAGTTAATGAAAGTACACCATTTTTAATATAGCGACCCTTGGCAGAAGCTGGTTTTTGTTTATTGATAGCTACAAGAAATGATGTCAGGTTTTCAGCAATTTTATCAGCATCAAAACTTGCTTTGCCAATACCTGCATGAATATTACCTTTTTTGTCAACACGGAACGCTACTTGACCACCTTTAACATTTTTAACAGCAGTGGCAACATCTGGTGTAACAGTACCAGTTTTAGGGTTAGGCATTAAGCCTTTTGGCCCTAATATACGACCAATTTGGCCAACTAATCCCATACAGTCTGGTGCAGCAACAACAACATCAAAGTTAAAGATTCCCTCTTTTATATCAGCTACTAAATCATCAGTACCAACAATATCAGCGCCAGCAGCTTTAGCTTCATCAGCTTTAGCACCCTTAGCAAAAACTGCAACGCGTACAGTTTTACCAGTACCATGAGGTAGTACAATTGCACCACGAACCATTTGATCAGCATGACGAGGATCAACATTTAAATTCAATGCTACCTCTACAGTTTCATCAAACTTTGCACTTTTTAATTCTTTTACAATATTAGCTGCTTCAACAACACTGTAAACTTTTGTATTATCTATTTTTTCTAATAATTGTTTATATCTTTTACTCATTTTCAAATCTCCTATAAATTCTGCCACATAATTTTATATCACTGTGGTCGGTGATATTCTATGATAGAAATATCTAATCTACTATCTCAATACCAATTGAACGAGCTGAACCAGCTAAAGTACTTGCAGCCATCTCTTTGTCATCAGTATTTAAATCTTCAATTTTTTGCTCAACAACTTCCATTAACTGAGCACGGGTAAGCTTACCAACTTTGTTCTTAAGTGGATTGTCAGTACCTTTTTTAAGTCCAGCAGCTTTCATAAGAAGTGCAGATGCTGGTGGTTGTTTAGTGATAAATGAAAAACTTCTATCACTATATACTGTAATAACAACAGGAACTTTAAATCCCATTTTATCTTTTGTTTTTTCATTAAATGATTTACAAAATTCCATGATGTTAACACCACGCTGTCCTAGTGCTGGTCCAACTGGTGGAGCCGGATTTGCTTTACCAGCTTCAATTTGTAGCTTGATATAGTCCATAACTTTTTTTGCCATGTTTTTTTCCTTTTATGTAATTAGATTATTTTTTCAACTTGAGTGTATGAGATATCCACTGGTGTTGCTCTGCCAAATATTGAAACATTTAGCTTTAAAGTACCATGCTCTAAATCATACTCATCTACCGTTGCTGTAAAGTTTGCAAATGGTCCATCTATAATACGAACCATCTCACCATTGTCAAAGAATACTTTTGGTTTTGGAGCCGCTCTATTGTTTACACGATCAAGTATTACATTTATGTCATGCTCACTTAAGGGTGTAGGAATATTCGATTCACCAATAAATCCAGAAACTTTTGGTAAAGACTGAATCATATGTTGCACTTCTGTAGTTAGGTCGATTTTTGCAAAAACATATCCTGAATAAAGGGAGCGTTCCGATATTTTCTTTTTACCATCTTTCACTTCTATAACATCTTCTGTAGGAACAATAACTTCAGTAATAGCTTCTTCAAGACCATACTCTTCAATCATACTAAATATAGCATCTCGTACAGTTCTATCATTGCCGTAGGTTTGAATGGAATACCATTGATGTGCCATAACTAACCCCTTAACCTAAAATTGCAGACATTACAGATGACATTAGTAAATCAACTAAAGCTAAAAAAGCAGCAATCACTGTTACAACTATCAATACTGCTATATAAGCTTGTTTAACCTGACCTTTTGTAGGAAAGATTACCTTAGTTAACTCTGCTCTTGCGTTTCTAATATGTAAACCTAAATTCATCAAATATTCCTAAAAGTGCATTATTTATAAATAAAGCTACTCAGCTTCACTAATAATTAATGTGTGGCAGGCGTAGAGAGACTCGAACTCCCAACACCCGGATTTGGAATCCGGTGCTCTACCATTGGAGCTATACGCCTAAAAGATTAATAAATAGGAAAATCCTATTTAAAACAAAAGAGAAAAAACTTTACAGTTTCATCTCTTTGTGTATCGTATGTTCTCTACAAAACTTACAATATTTTCTCACTGAAAATTTTTCAGTATGAGTTTTTTTATTTTTTGTTGTGTGATAATTACGCCTAGTACATTTCTCACAACCTAAGTGAATTGCTTCTCTCATCTTAAATTACCTTTTTAAAGGATTAATGCAAATTCGCCAAAGCGAATTATGCAAGAATCGATGCTACAACACCAGCACCAACAGTTCTACCACCCTCACGGATTGCAAACTTAGTACCTTCTTCCATAGCGATTGGATGAATTAACTCAGCAGTGATGCTTACATTGTCACCTGGCATAACCATCTCAGTACCTTCTGGTAAAGTGATTGCACCTGTAACATCTGTCGTACGAACATAGAACTGAGGACGATAACCGTTGAAGAATGGAGTATGACGACCACCTTCATCTTTACTTAGTACATAAATCTCAGCTGTAAATTTTGTGTGTGGAGTGATTGTACCTGGCTTACAAAGTACTTGACCACGCTCAACATCATCTTTACCGATACCACGAACAAGAATACCACAGTTATCTCCTGCTTCACCTTGCTCCATCTCTTTACGGAACATCTCAACACCAGTAACAGTAGTTGTTTGCGTATCTTTGATACCAACAATTTCTACAGTTTCACCAACCTTAATAACACCACGCTCGATACGACCAGTAACAACTGTTCCACGGCCAGAAATTGAGAAAACATCCTCAACAGGCATTAAGAAATCTTTATCAGTTTCACGAGTTGGTTCTGGAATATACTCATCTACACTAGCCATAAGTGCAATAATTTTATCTGACCACTCACCAAGAGTACCAGTTTTTGCTTCTTCAAGAGCTTTAAGAGCTGATCCAGCAGTGATTGGAGTATCGTCACCTGGGAAATCATACATATCTAGTAGTTCACGGATTTCCATCTCTACTAATTCCATAAGTTCTTCATCATCAACCATATCTTCTTTGTTCATGAAAACAACGATATATGGAACACCAACTTGCTTAGAAAGAAGGATATGCTCACGAGTTTGTGGCATAGGACCATCAGCTGCAGAAACAACTAAAATAGCACCATCCATTTGAGCAGCACCTGTAATCATGTTCTTAACATAATCTGCGTGACCTGGACAATCAACGTGTGCATAGTGACGCTTGTCAGTCTCATACTCAACATGTGAAGTAGCGATAGTAATACCACGCTCTCTCTCTTCTGGTGCATTATCAATTGCATCATAATCCATAAGCTCTGCACCGTTAGTTACTGCTAATACTGCAGTAATAGCTGCTGTTAATGTTGTTTTACCATGATCAACGTGACCAATTGTACCAATGTTTACATGCGGTTTATTACGCTCAAACTTTTCTTTTGCCATAGTGTCCTCCGACTTTAATTGTGAATTAGAAATGGGATTATACCCAAAAATCATTCAATTATTGCTTAAATTCTTTTAAAACTTATTAATGGTGCTGACGGTGGGAATTGAACCCACGGCCTCTTCCTTACCAAGGAAGTGCTCTACCCCTGAGCCACGACAGCCTCTGGGTGGTCTATAAGCAATAATTGAATAATTCTTCATTGTAATATTAGTTTTATGATTAGATTTAAAAGCTATATAGTTATTTATAATATACTATATAATTGAAGTAATTTTAAGTGGTAATTATACTTCAGCTTCCAGAAAGTAAACATTCAATGGAGCGGGAGACGAGATTCGAACTCGCGACAGCCTGCTTGGAAGGCAGGAACTCTAGCCACTGAGTTACTCCCGCATATACCATTGAAAAAGTGGTGGTGAGAAGAGGAGTCGAACCTCTGAACCCATAGGGAGCAGATTTACAGTCTGCCGTCGTTGGCCACTTGACTATCTCACCACATATATCTGGTCTAACACTGTTTCTAATATCTCTCATTCATGGTGCCGTCACGAGGATTTGAACCCCGGGCCTGCTGATTACAAATCAGCTGCTCTAGCCAACTGAGCTATGACGGCCTTTGAATTTGAGCCAGAATTATAGTGCAAAAGATTTTTAATGTCAAGTGTTTTTCTTAGAAATATAAAAAATCTCCATCTTTTAGTATATTTGCCTCCCATTTGCCCCTATATTGTTCCATCTCTTTTATTATTGTATTCATAAAACTTGGTTTTATATGGTTTATGTAAAGCTCGATATCTTCCCTTTTTAACTTTTTTAGTTGCTCAAAAAGTAATTTTGGTGTTAAATGCTTACTTTCTATTGCAAGATTTTCCATATCCGATGGAAAAGAACATTCAATTACCATTGATTTTATATCTTTTCTTTTATCAATTATTTCAAGTATATTATCAAGACTAAATGTATCTGCTGTTATCAACACACTTGTATCACTCTTCTTCACAATATATCCGCAACTTGGAACTGTATGGTCTGTTGCAAACGCCTCTATGCTCTCATCAACACCAATCTTATATACTACGCCTATTTCTAACTCTGTATATTTAATTGTCATTTTTTTTGAATTATTCATCGGGATAGCAGAAAAATCTGGCCAAATTAGATTATTTAAAAAATATTTTTTTACAGCTTTAATAGTTTGGGGAAGCCCTATAATATTTAATGTTTTTGTCCGCATAGAGAAATAGTTATCTATTATATATGCTATATCGCTAATATGATCAAGATGAGAGTGTGTAAGCCAAATGTTTTCTATCTTGAGAGATTCCTCTTCCAAAGGTTCAAGTAAATTCCCCGCATCAATCACATTTTTTGGGTTCAGTAAAAATGCACTTGTACCAAAACCTTTTGCTTTTGTCCCATAAGCACCTAGAACCTTAATGGTTTCACCATAAATCTCTTTCTCTTGCACAAAAGAGTCTTTAAATGTTTCTCTAATTTCTAAAAATTTATCTATATTTTCAAAAAACATATCTACTAAACTTGGGTCAAAATGTTTTCCTCTCTCTTCCTTGAAGAGATTAAAAATTCTATCATCATCCCACGCTTTTTTATAAACTCTGTCAGAGCCTAGAGCATCAAAAACATCCGCTATAGCTGTGATTCGACCATATATATGAATCTCATCACCCTTAAGTTTTCTTGGATATCCTGTTCCATCCCATTTTTCATGATGCTCATACGATACAATAGCCGCAGCTTTAAGGAGAGGGCGATCAGAGTTCTTTATCATACTATAGCCCAGTTCAGCATGGGTATCCATTATACTTCGCTCTTGAGCATTGAAACGACCTGGCTTTTTCAGTACTGAATCAGGAATAGCAATTTTACCTATGTCATGCATAGGGCTTGCTTGTTTTAATAACTCTGCTTCTTTCTCATCCATCCCAATTGCTAGAGCTAAAACCTTAGAATACTCTGCGACTCTTTTTACATGATTCCCAGTCTCTTTACTTCTACTCTCACCAATAGCACCCATAGTAAAGACAACCTCTTTTTGAGTATCTTCTATCTCTGCTGTGAGTTTTGCCGAAATTATTGTCTCTGCGGCATAGGTACTCGCTAAAAGCAAGCGCTCCATGTCTCTCTCATCAAAAACACCCTTTTCCCCTTTATGGTTTATAACTTGAAATGCACCAATAATCTCATTTTCATTGTCACACATAGGGATAACCATCATACTTTTTGTTGTATATCCAGTTTTTTTGTCAATATCAGAGTTAAACCTATCATCTTTATATACATCATCAATAATAATCTTTTCATTATTCATAATCGAGCTACCTACAATTCCAGAGTTAATTGGTAACTCTATGGCATCCATCCCATGCGCTACTTTTGTCCATATGCTCTTTTTATCATCATTTACAACCCAGACAGTACATCGATCAGCACTTGTAAGAGCTCTACCCATATCTGCTAAAACCATAATAATATCATCGTAGCTTCTCATAGAAGAAACTTCTGTTAAGTATTTAAATATAAGTTTTAAAATCTCGTTTGCACTTAAACTTCTTGCGTGTTTCATACTAAGTCCTTAGTCATAAATAACCCTCTATTTTGTTGTCATCTTATGTACACCCCATGGATGTTTATCATCTATTTGTTGCACAAAATATTTTGATACGCCATCATCATATTTTTCTACTAAATATCCAAATAATTTTTGAGCACCTTCTAAATTATCATCTATATATAAATTTAATGCCTCATCATAAAGTTTCTTAAGTTCTCTAGCATCATCTGTAAAAGGGAGCAGTTCATACAATAATACCGCTTCATTTTTGCCTTTTACCTTAACAGGTTCTATTTTTCTATAAACAAAGATATCACTAATTTTAAGAACCGTAAACTCTGTTATCAAAATATTAATCCCATAGTTTTTAGTTAAGCCCTCCACTCTTGAAGCTAAATTAACACCATCACCTATGACAGTATAGTTAAATCTTGTATCTGAGCCCATATTTCCAACAACAACCTCAGCAGTATTTATCCCTATACCAATTTTTATAGGGGTCAAACCCTCGGAGATTAATTGCTTATTTAGGGTATTTAATCTCTCTATCATCACTAAAGCTGTTTTACACGAAGCATCTGCATGCTCTTTTACATCCACAGGAGCATTAAAAAACGCCATAACTGCATCACCTATGTATTTATCAAGCATCCCACCATTTTCTAGAACTGCATCAGTCATTGGGGTAAAATACCTATTTAAAAGCTTAATTAAAGAAACTGGATCCATAGACTCTGAGATTGTTGTAAAACCCCTAATGTCACTAAAAAGGATACTAAGCTCTTTTTTTTCTCCACCTAATGAAAGTGCTTCTGGATTTTCTATGAGCCTATCAAGCAGGTCTGCTGAGAGGTAAGAGGAGAAAGCTTCGCGTATAAATCGACCACCTTTTTCTTGAATATTGAATGTGATTGCCTCCACTCCAAGCATACTTAAAACTAAAGCTATCAAAGGGTAAAAAAGATCAATATATAGCATCTCTACCACAAATAGATAACGAATAAAAGCATATAACGCTAAATACACTACAATATTTATAACAACTCTATATAAAATCTTTTTGAAAAGTAAAACTAAAATAAAAGGCAATAAAACCATAACAATAACCAACAAAGAGCTTACACCGAGATATTCTTTAATGAGATGATCTTGTAAATAGTTGGAGATAAATGTATAGTGAAGCAGTGGGCCAGGCATTGGTCCCATTGGTGTGCTTACAACATCCCCCGCTCCAACCTCTGTAATTCCTAGTATTACTATTTTGCCCTCAAAATACTCAGGTGCTATCTTTTGTGTTGCAAGATCTAAAAACGACACAACATCATATTGGTCGGGTTGATAAAAATTGAGCCTTACAAAACCGTTGTCATTAAGTTCAATCGACTTATTGTTTATTGCAACAGTTCTATCCCCTATCCTTTGAATATCTGCATTATATTTAAGTCGAATCCCCTGAATAGCTAAAGATGGATATAAAATATTTTGAAAATACACTGCAATTGGATAAGAGCGAAGCAGATGATCACTCTCAGAGAGAGTAGAAAAACTTCCAGAGAGAGAGCAAGATTCCATTATTGGCAAAATATTCATCTCTGCATAAGAAGCTGAAATAAAAGGTGGGTTTTTATATTCTGCGATTTGAGCTTGAAGCATATCAAGTGAAGAGTCACTCAGTATCTCAAGCACTTCATCACTGATTTCTTGCGTAGATGTATGCCTAAGAAAAAATCCACAGACACTGCTATTTAGTCCAGCTATCGACTCTGCAAGTGCCATGTCTTGTTCTTTGGATGTTGGCTCTGAAAAAATCATATCCATCAGCACAACATCTGCTTGACTTAAAGCATCTACTCCCTTTGCTAAAACATCCCTATCCCAAGGCCATCTTCCAAACTCATTTACGCTAGGCTCATCAACCGCCACAAAAACTATCTCTTCACTCGGTTCTTTTTTTTGTAAATTAAAATTAACATCATTAAAGCGTAAAGAAAAACTCTCAAAAGGCTCTATTTTATTTATTTGAAGTAGGAGCGTTACTATTATTATTGTCAGTAATAAAGTAAGATAGAGAAGTTTATCTTTCACTATGTAAATCCCCGTTTTAGTTTGTCAAATTCATCAGCTCTTTAAAATATGCAAACTCTGCTTCATCATCTTTACTCCAGCCATCTTCATTCACTCTCTCTTCATTAAATGAGATGCGATTCCCCTCTTTAAGGTCAAACTCTTTTGTTTTGATGGGCTCTGCATACTTATTCTGTTTATTTTTAAACTTTTCAAATTCAGACATCTGCTCATCTATAAATTTGTTATACTTAGCTTCAACACTTTTTCTATAAAGATTAAACTCCTCTTTTATACTACTAACCCCAATAAGTCCCTCTTTTAATATTACAGAAGCATCCCCGTCCGCAGAATTTATGATAAAAGTTGTCCCTTTGATACCTATAATGGCAAAAGGTGTGGTAACCGCTAAGGCATGTTGCGAATCTCTTGAAGTGATTTTATAATATATCTTTCCATCTTTTTGCTCTAGCGATAAAGCAGATGCGAAACGGACAGTCGAACTTGCATCAAGAACGATAGTTGAATCATCTCTAAGTTTAATAACAGCTGATGAATTTTTAGATGTACTTAACAAATCACCAGCTTTAATTTTAAAGCCAACTTTCACTTTGCTTTTTTTAAAGGAATCTTCACTTTTCACTTTTACAACTCCATTTAGCTGCTCCACACTACCAATAGCATCGCTTGCATAAGTAAAAGTAAAAAAAGTCGCTATAAAGATTAAGAAAAATATTCGCATTTTAAGCTCCATATGTAGATTTGTGACTATTATATCATTTATATTATAAAATTTATATGGTAACTCCTGCGAAGATGTACCTAGAACAAGAACTCTCTATCACTCACTGTAATTGGTGTTATTTTTGACTCAGGAGTTATATATAAAAAGGATTATTGGATGTTAAAGGTACTGTTTTCACCATCTGAGGGTAAAAAAAACGGCGGGAAAGAAAAAGCAAAAGAGTTATTTGGCTCAAATAGCGCGAGAGAAAGTATTTTAAATGGATACAACAATATAATCAATAGTGGCAATAAAGAGGAGATAATAAAACTTTTTGGAATTAAAAAATTTAATGATTGCGAGCCATATATCAATGATATATTTAACTCTCCTCTAATGAGTGCTATTGAGAGGTATCAAGGGATTGCCTATGATTACTTAGAGTTTGATTCACTTGATGAAAAGGCTCAAGAGTATCTAAAATTAAACACCATGATTTTTTCAAATCTTTATGGTCCACTCCTTGGTGGAGACACAATAGCAAACTATAAAGTAAAACAAGGTAGTGATATAGGTGAAATTGCTCCTGATAAGTTTTACAAAGATAGATTTTCATACCAACTCGATCTTTATCTTAGTAATTATGAGATTTTAGACCTCCGTGCAGGATATTATGACAAATTTTACAAAATATCCAAACCCTACACCACACTGAAATTTCTAAAAGGTGGTAAAAGCGTCAGTCATTGGGCAAAAGCTTATAGAGGCTTAGTTTTAAGGGAGCTCGCAAAACACAATATCAATTCTATTGAGGAATTTATCTCTTTAGAGATAGCTACCCTTCAGATTAAAGAGATTAAAGTTATCAAGAATAAAACAGAGATAGTATATAATATTATAGAGTAAAAGAGGATTTTATAGTGAACGATTCACAAGAATATTTAGATAAAAAAGCATATTATGAAAAAACAATTACACTCTATGGTAGAAATGTTGCGATAGAGATTTTACAAGACCAGAACATAGAGATTCACAAAATTCATTTGGCAGATTCCAACAAGCATGATACTACTATCAATGCTATTATTGCTTTAGCAGAAAAACGCAATCTTGCAATCACCTACCACGATAAAAAAGCACTTAGTCGCATAAGTAAAAATGCTAAACAGGACCAGGGTGTTGCTATTGATATCATCTCTTCAACTTACAAAAATGCTTCAGAGATAAGTAGATTAAACTCATATAAACTTATAGCATTAGATGGCATTCATAATCCACAAAATCTTGGAATGATAATCCGTTCATGTGCTGCTGGAAATGTGGATGGGATAATACTTCCAAAAAAAAGTACAGCAAAAATATCTCCGCTTGTTATGAAAGCGAGTGCTGGTACACTTTTCAAGATCCCTATATATTTTTGTAATTCCTTGGATGAAATTTTTCCAAATTTCAATGAAACAAAAATCTATTCTCTATCATCACATGCAAAAAACAGCATCTATGATGTAAAAAAGAGTAAAAAGTCTATATTTGTTCTAGGAAATGAAAGTGAAGGAGTTAGTAAAGAGGTATATAATTTGTGTAACGACTCTATCTCTATCCCTATGCAACGCGGTGTAGAGTCATTAAATGTTGCAGTTACTGCCTCACTTATCGCATTTATGCAGTAGTCTTAAATATCTGCTCTAACACAAAGAACACGACTTTTTTTTGTTTTATAATAGCCATCTTTTTGACCATAACTAAAGTTTACATACCAAGCAGCTTTTTTTTCTGAGCGCTCGGTTGAACTCCAGTAACGGTAAGAGATAGTGTTTTCAAACTCTTTATTTATTGCTGGTAGCTTACGCTTTATATCTACTAATGAGTCGAGTTCTTCCTTGTTTGGTAAACGCCAATCTTCGTGATTTGCAAACTCTAAATCTTCGCAATATTTCAAGGACTCTTTCCAAATCAGCATTGGCACCTCTTCTGAATCTTGCCACATCAAAGCTCTTTGATCGTCAATGACAGTATCAGTTGAGTAGTCACGAGTAAAATCTGCTAAAAGCATCCCTGAGGCGATAAGTAGATATAAAAATATATTTTTCATCTAATGGTTCCTATAATATAAATTATGATGTCATAATATCATAAGGGCGTTTAATAGTATCTACAACCTCATCAATACTCATATGGCGTGATTTTCTCAAAAACTCTTTAGAGTCTAAAAAGACTAAAATAGTTGGGATAGTAAAGACACTAAAATATGCTGCTATCTCTTGGTTTGCAGATGTATCAATACTGATAATCATAAAATCCTTAAAATTTTCATCTACTGCTTTAATAAGCTTTGGTTTAAGTGCTTGACAAACACTACAAGTTGGTGCTGAAAAATAAACCATAACAGCTAGATTCTCATGGATTATATTCTCAATATCTTCTATTGTTTGCATCATATCCCTTTTGAAAATAATATTATATTCTAATTTACTTTTATTATTCAATAATAGTGTAAAATAAAGTAATTTATTTAAAGGACAACAATGAATAATAATAACATAGACTTAGATACACTCTATACAACAGCAGATAAATTTATAAACCTAGCGAATGAGCTTTCTCAAAAAGATACAAGTGGTACAGTTGGTTCAGCTTTGCGTTATGCAGCAGCAAGATACAGTTCTTTTGAAGCTTCGATGGTATCAAAAGATATGGCGGCGGAGAAAGAGGCTATTAAAGAAGCGTTATTAAAAGATTATGCCTTAATGCTTGATAGTAATTTAGATACTTACATCCAGCATTTAGCATCTCAAAAATAAATTTCTATCATAGATAAGAGCGTAAAATTTATTTTTTTGCTCTTATGTGATAAATCTAATATTTCTTCAATACATTATTGATTTGAACATATGCCTCTATAGGTGTGCTCTCAAAATACTCCATATTATGTTTTTTCGCAAATTCTCTGGTCATATTTTGTACCTTTAAGAGATTAAATCGTGGTGCTTTTGGAAAGAGATGATGCTCGATTTGAGTGTTTAATCCACCATAAAACCAGTGCACAAATGCTCCACCAATAAGTGAACGAGATGTTCTCATTTGAAGTTCCATCCATGTAAGTGATTCACTTTCCTTTTTATTAAAAACCTCACATCCTAAATGATTAGTGATAAAACCAAAAGCTAACCATCCAGATAGAGCGAAATAAAGTGTTACAAAAACAATCAGAGCATCCATGAAGGGGAGAAGATAAAACATAGTTCCCCAAATTATTGGCCAGTGGAGTAACATCATAAATAACTCACCGTACTTTTTCTTTTTAATTACATAACTATATGATTGCACAATAAAAGCCGGGTACATAAAAAATAATGCACCCCAAAAGACAAGATATTTCAGACTTCTTAAAGTAGCACTATCTCCCTTATTATGTGGTGTAAATGCTCCATCCATTGCCAAAATATCTTCATCTTTTTGAGGAACATTACACCAAGTGTGATGATTTACATTATGTTTAACATCCCACCACGAAGAGGAGTTACTCAGTATTATGGCTGAAAAAGGGTAGCTTAGCTTAAATGAAAAAGATTTAGATTTAAAATATTGTGTATGTAAAATATCATGCGAAACAAAAACGGCACGAGTAAAAACCAAAGCCATAAATAAACCTAACAGAAATGGATTCCACATCGGTGCTGTCATATATATAAAAAGCATGGAAATAATTATGGAAAGCATCTCAATGGAACCACGGACAGGGATACGATCTAAAAGACCAGCAGCACGAACTTCAGCTTTAAGCTCGTTAAACATATCGGGATATTTTGCTATAGACATTAGCCTTTGCCTTTAATTATAAGATAATAGAAAAATTATTATAATATTTTTAAAATTAAAAGCTTATTATCCTAGACTAATTAACAAAATTAGTCTAAAATTTACTTTAGTATTTATTTAATTTTTCCCAAAATAGCATCTACAGAGAAACCAAATTTCTCAAACAATTGTCCTGCTGGAGCTGATGCACCGAAACTATCCATTGCGATTACAATATCTGCTAGTTTATACCACTCTAAACCACGAGCTGCTTCTATAGCTACTTTTTTCGTACCCTCTTTAATGATAGAATTTATGTAAGCCTCATCTTGTTCAATGAAAAGATCATAACATGGAACACTTACAACATTCACAGGCACATCCATGCCATTGAGTGTCTCTTTAAGCTTTAGTGCAAGTGCCACTTCACTTCCAGATGCCATAAAAGTTATAACAGCGTTTTCATCAGATGCAACTAAGTAACCTCCCTGAGCAGCTGTACCAAATACTGCATCTGGAAGTACTGCTAGGTTTTGACGAGAGCATACAAATGCTGATGGAGATTTTTTCATCTCTAAGGCAGTTTTCCATGCTTCAATATTTTCAGCACCATCTGCAGGTCTCCATACATAAAAATTTGGCAATGCACGAAACTGTGAAAGATGCTCAATTGGTTGATGTGTTGGTCCATCTTCACCAACACCGATAGAATCATGTGTCCAGATATAGAAGTTTTGGATGCCACTTAGTGCTGCAATTCTAGCAGCTGGTTTTAAGTAGTCTGAGAAAACAAAAAAAGTAGCACTAAAAGGTAAAAGTGGACCATAAAGACCCATTGCGTTTACAATGGAAGCCATTGCGTGCTCACGGATACCGAAGTAAATATTTCTACCCTTTGGAAAAACACCCATATCATTAAGATTAGTTTTATTAGATGGTGATAAATCAGCTGAACCACCTAAAAAACTTGGAATTGCTCTAGCGATTGCATTCATAACTTTTCCATTTGTACCGCGAGTCGCTTCAGCTTTTTCAAAAACTGGCCACTGGATGCGAGAAAAATCAGGATTTTGTAATGCTGCTAGCGCTTCATTCTGTTCCATAAGAGGAAGAGTATTTTGAGAGTGAATCCACTCTCGTTCTAGAAGGTCACCCTCTTCTATTGCACATCTAAACCTTGCCATGACATCTTCATCTACAAAGAATTTTTTCTCAGGATCAAAACCAGCTTTTGCTTTAGCTTCTGTAATTATCTCTTCGCCTAGAGGTGCGCCATGTGAGTGATGCGAACCCTCTAATGAACCAGCACCTTTAGCGATGATAGTATTTGCTATGATAATTGTTGGTTTTTTGTTGGTTTTTGCAGTAGTTATAGATGCGTCAATTTCATCAAAATTATGACCATCACACTCTAGCACATCCCAGCCCTGTGATTCAAAACGCCCACGAATATTTTCAGATATACTCAAATCTGTTGAACCCTCAATAGTGATGCGGTTTGAATCGTAAATAAGAATTAAGTTATCAAGTTTATTATGCCCAGCGATTGAAGCTGCTTCATAAGAGATGCCCTCTTCTAAATCACCATCACCACATAAACAATATACATTATGGTTGATTAATGCTGCGGTATCAGAGTTTACTTGAGCGCCTACAAACTTAGAAGCCATTGCAAAACCAACAGCATTAGCGACACCCTGACCTAGTGGTCCCGTAGTGATCTCTATACCTTCCGTATGGCCGCACTCTGGGTGTCCTGGAGTTTTAGAATCTAATTGACGAAAATTTTTCAAATCTTCAATCTCTAAACCATATCCCCAAAGATAATAGAGTGAGTAGATAAGACCTGTAGCGTGGCCACCTGAAAAAACCAATCTGTCACGGTTTAACCAGTTAGGATTTTTTGGATTGTGGTTTAAGTGCTCACTTAAAACAACAGCAATATCTGCAAGACCCATAGGGGCACCTGGATGTCCTGAGTTTGCAGACTGTACCATATCTGCTGCTAAAAATCTTATACTATCTGCCATCTTTTGACGCATTACATTACTCATATTCTTTTACCTTTTTTTAATTTATTTCTAAAGAAACACTACTATTCGAGCGATTCTCTTGCTTTATGTCTATTTATATATTTTGTAAGTAGTGGTGATAATTCACTCTGTAAATTATCATCAAAACTGCTTAACTCTTTGAAAAGTTCATCCGCTAAAGCGTTCGCTTCATTCATTGCAACCTCAAGTCCTAAAATCGTAACAAAACTATTTTTATCTTCATCGTTATGTGTTAATTTTCCTGCTTCTTCAGAACTTTGCGTAACATCTAAAATATCATCTTGTATCTGAAATAAAAGTCCCAGTTTTATACCAAAGCTATAAAGTAGATCCCCTAGCTCTTCCTTGCCTATTATAATCGCACCCATCTTTAATGAAGCAGCTATCAGTTTCGCTGTTTTATTTATATGAAGTGTTCTAATATCTTTTATCTCCAGTGGTTTGTTCTCAAAATAGCAATCAATAGCCTGGCCTAAAACCATCCCATTAAGTCCACCATTTTTTGCTAACTCATTAATAAGTCTCACTCTTGTGTAGTCTGAAAAAGGTGATTCGCTTAAAACTTCAAATGCATAGGTGTTTAAGGCATCTCCAACAAGAATAGCCGTCACCTCATCAAACGCAACATGAAGAGTTGGTTCACCACGCCGTAAAGGTGAATTGTCCATAGCAGGTAAATCATCATGAATTAAAGAGTATGTATGCAAAAGTTCTATTGCATAAGCAGCACTATATGCTCCATCGAGCATTAAATGGTTATATGATTTTACAACACCAAGTAAAAGAGCTGGTCTAAATCGTTTGCCGCCAGCTACAAGCATTTGCTTTAAAGCTCTTTCGTAAGTAGGGTGGATGCTTTGTGACCTAGGTAAATGTTTCAATAAAAAAGATTCAAAATTTTGCATTTGGAATTGTATCTAATTAACTCGGATAAAAAACTGAAAATTATCTCTCTCAAATAACAAAGAAGCAAACTCCTTAAAATTTGAAATATTCTCCATGACATCTTGTTGATTCTCAATAATCACACCATTAACTTGCAAAAGCTTATCTCCTAGTTTGAGCCCATAGTCCTTTTGTGGTTTATCTATTTTAATAATCTTCAAATCTTTTGAGAAATAGAAACCTTTATGCTCTAAAAAGGTATCACTTATATATCCACCACCATCTCTTTTTTGAGTTTTTACATCTAGTTTAAGTATTTTTCCACCCCTTTTTACTTCAATCTTGTGAGATAAACCAACTTTACTAAATAGTACATCTCTCATAAAAGCAGAGCTTGATTTTACTTTTTTACCGTCGAGAGAGATGATACAATCACCCTTTTTAAAAGGATTATTTTTCATAAAAGGGTCTATGCTTTTTACTATTACAAGGGAATTAAGCTCTTGAATTCGCATTCCAAAATCTGCATAAGTGTTTTCATTAGAGTTAATAAATCTTTGTAAATACTCTTTTTCAATGATTCCATTTTCTGTAACTAGACCCTCTAGGGCGCAACAACTATTTGTCAAAACCATAGGAGTTTGCAACTCCTCACTAAAAAGTGCAAAATTATTTAACCCCACCTGTCTTTTTGTTATTTTTAACTCTGTTGCAGCAGTTTTATTTATTGCAGCACAGCCCAAAGCTTGATTCATATTTATAATAAATGGGTATTTAAAACCCTTTATATCTTCTACTAAATACAAAGAAAGAAAAGGATCATGTTTGAGTATTTTATAATTTAGAATATTTTTTGGAATATTTTTTGCGAAAATTATTTTTTTATTGTTCTCTACTGGAAGCTGTAGTGTTTCGTTTATAATTGCGTTAGAATCTATAAGTTTTTGCTTACAAGAGTCATATCCATCCTTGCAGGCCTGAAGTGTTAAAAGGAGTAGGTTTAGTGCTAAAAATAGGCGGAACACCTATTTAGCTCCAAATGGGTTTGCCCCGCCCATACCACCTAGCATCCCCATTGCACTACTTTGTTTATTTTGCTCAACCATTTTATGAGCATCATTCATTGCGCCTATGAGTAAAATTTGAAGTGACTCTTTGTCTTGCATCAATGAATCATCAATAATAATATCGATAACTTCACCCTTGCCATTCATTGCCACCTCAACCATCCCTCCGCCACTTTTTACAAAAAAAGTTTTAGATTCTAATTCAGCTTGAAGTTTATGTGCATTTTCTTGCATCCCCTCAAGCATTTTACCCATATCACCAAGATTTCCAAACATTGCTAAATACTTTGGGCTATATAGTCTATGTCGTTATTATCATCTAAGATAACAACTTTTGGCTCGTAAGTCTCAAGCTCTTTTTCATCATAAGTCGCATAAGCAACAATGATAACCTTATCACCAGGTTGAACTTTTCTTGCAGCAGCACCATTTAAACAGATGTCTCTTTTGCCCCGTTCACCTAAAATGATATAAGTTGAAAACCTTTCACCATTATTTATATTTAAGATTTCAACTTTTTGACCAATACGCATCTTTGAAGCTTCTAAAAGCTCCTCATCTATTGTTATAGAACCAACATAATTTAAGTTAGCGTCCGTAACAGTAGCACGATGAATTTTGCTGTAAAGCATCTCGATAGTCATTCTATCTTCCCATCTGCTTTTGCATCTCTGCTGGAGTTATTGCTGTATCCCATAGTTCAGAGTCAATTACATACTCTTGCACCACATTTCCACCGATAATATGCTCAGCAATTATTCGATCAATTTTTTCTTTCGTTAATCCTGTGTACATTACATGACCAGGTTCTACTAACATAATTGGACCAGCTCCACAACGGTTCATACATGAAGTACGAATAGGTTGCACAGTTCCCATGATTCCCTCTTTCATAAGCGTTTGCGCTAAGTGTTGAAATAGGTCTTGAGATTGTGGTGTAACACATGATGGTTTTGGCATACCTGGAGGAGCTGATTGCTCACACTTAAGTATATAAAATGCTGGTTGAGGAATTCCCATTAAAATAATCCTTGATTTTTTATTGAAATTATATCAAAAATATGGTTTGATAATCTCAAACAAAAATATAAGTTGCAATATTTAAGATAGTTAATATATTTTAGTATGTAAGTTTTGGATATAATTCAACACTTTAAACTAAAGGGAAGATTTTAAAATTGAAAAAAATTACACTTTTTTTATTACTTATCAGCTCTTTATATTCAGATCCCATGCTTTATTTAGGCTTAGGTCACGGATATTATGAAGAGAGATATACGGATGTTGACGCACAAAGTTCAAATACAATGAATACTTTTAAGATTGGCTATGGGGATAGAAAGGCGTATGCGATAGAACTTTCTCTACAAAACCTAAAAAACAGTGCAAAAATATTTTCACTCAATGATTCTGATAAAAATACAATCAATATAAACCTTATAAAAGCGTTCAATTTTGATCTACTACCAATACCTTTTTTCAGAACTGGTATTGGTGCTGGTGTATTCGATATAGATGGTCAATTTCAAAAAACTCTGCACTTTAGTTCATTTAACCTTGGTCTTGGTATGTTTATCCCGATAAATGAATCTTTTGATTTTGAATTATCTTATACACAAAAGTTTATATCCTATGAGGGGATAGATACTATCACAGAAGATGTAAGTTATGAATCAACAATGAGCATAACAAATTTTGGGTTTAATATAAGGTTTTAAGGATTCATATGAGGTTAATTAAGAAATTTATTTTATTGTTTGTAACTCTATCTTTTATTGGATGTGGCGATAATACAGATACACCATTGACGCATCTCGTAAGCTCTATTGACATTAATGTATCAAGCGTAGAGATCCACTCAACAGATGCTATGGTACAAATCGGAGCGACCGTACACTTTGATGATGGCATAAGTGCTGACATAACAAATAATGTTCGCTGGTATAATTCAGATTACAATGTAACAAATATGCTTGGAGGAGAGATCTCAGGTGGACCACAAAATGGTGGGGAATCAAATGTTAGTATTGAGTATGAGCATCTTAGCGATTTTATTACAGTGACTGTCCATAAACTTGACTTGAACTCTACTCGTATTTTAACAAATAGTGAAGTGAATGCTACAGGCACCTATATCTTTACAGCCGTTGGTGACTTTGACAACGGAGATACAAATATAACTTTAGTGAGAAATTTATACTGGACAGCAAGCAATGGGGCTATCGTAACTGTTGAAGATGGTATAGCAGAGATTGAGATAATCAATACTGGTGAAACCAGTGTAAATGTAAGTTTTTTTGATGACGACACATCAGATAAAAACATCACTTATACAATTAACTAAAAAAGCTACTTAATTATTTTAAATTAAGTAGCTCTCGAACAACTTCTCTATCATCAAATGGAAGCTTTTTGTCATAGATAATCTGATGAGACTCATCGCCTTTTCCTAAAATAACAACAACTTCACCCTCTTCTTGAGCATCCAATGCCATCTCTATTGCTTTTTTTCTATTAAGCTCTACAGTAACATTCCCTTTATCTTCTATCCCTGCTAATATCTCTTGGACAATTAACTCTGGGTCTTCATTACGCGGGTTATCGCTCGTTATATAAATTTTCTTTGCTAATGCTGATGCTACTCTCCCCATTAAAGGGCGTTTCTCTCTATCTCTATCTCCACCTGCTCCAAATACTACAAGCAGTTCTTTCTCTTTGAGGGCATTTAAAACCTGCTGCATCCCATCTGGCGTATGAGCAAAATCTACTATAACATTTGGCGCTTCACACACTTGTTCCATCCGCCCACTAACACCTGCAAAGTTATCAACAACTTCAGCTACATTCTCTAGTTTTTTACCCGTTAGGATATGCACAGCACTTATCGCTGCCATAAGATTATAAAGATTAAAAAAGCCATGAAGAGAAGCTGTAAAAGGTACTATCTCTTGAAAGTGTTGAATAATCCCACTACTTGCATCATTTAAAGAGTATGCCATAAGTCTGTATGTAGATGGGTTTTCTATGCCGTAAGTAAAAGTATTTTTGATGTTAAAAGCGGCTCTCGGCTCATCTTTGTTTATAAGTTTTTTTTCTTCATCTTGAAAAAAACTATTTTTTACTGCGATATACTCACCTATAGTTTTATGATAGTCTAAATGATCCTGGGTGATGTTAGTTAATATCTTTAACTCAAAATTAAGACCTTCAACTCTTTTTTGAACTATTGCGTGAGAACTTACTTCCATTATAAAGTATTCGCAACCAGCTTGAACTGCTTGATAAATATGCATATATGTATTTAAAACACTAGGGGTTGTAAGTGATTTTCCTGCAACAACTTCATCGTTCATAAAAAAACCACGGGTACCTTGCATAGCTACTTTATAATCCAAATCAAGCAAAAAAGAGTAGATGGCACTCGCTGTAGTTGTTTTACCATTTGTTCCAGTTATTCCAACAATTTTTATCTTGTTTATGCCAAATAGTTTCGCTATCTCACCTATCTCAATGATTGAATGAGCACCATTATCTTTTGCATTTTGAAGATATTTTTCATTTTGAGTTGTTAGCACAAAAGCAGTTTGAGGATCGCACTCTTGAGAGTTTTCGGACACATATTTAAAGCTTTGAGAGGGTAGCTTTATCTTCACTTTTTAGGGCCTTTGGCTAATTTTTTTAATAATTTTCTAAGCAGTTCATCACTTGGATACACACTCAACGCATTTTCTAAATAGGACAGTGCCATCTCCTCAAAACCGTGGTCAATTAAATTATCTAAAAAATCTATAAAATCTTCTTTTTGAGTAATAATTACACGAGTTGAAAACATGATGTTTTCAAAAGTTTCTTTAAAACCTTCTCCACCTTCAATGATAGCTTTGAAATCTTGGTAGAGTATCCCATCCTCAAACTCTAGTCTATCACGAAGAGGTTCAGCAAATACTTCACTGAGCTTCTCTAAACTTCCATCCATGTTTTGCAAGATCTCACTCATAATCTTGTCTGCGACCTCTTTATCCTCTTCTTTTAATATTTCATAATAATCAAATAATGCCTCAGCACCGCCCTCACCACTCATCGCCATCTCTGAGAGTATTACTCCGTTATAGGCCTCTTTAGAATTAGGATAATTTTCTAAAACCATTGCAAATTTATCTAGTGCATTTTTAAAATCAGCCTTAGAAAAACTATCTTTAGCTTGTGTTAATATTTTATATTTACTAGTGCTACTCATATCCTACTCTTTATTTTATTTTATAAATTATCTATTTCGTTTTCCATACCAACAGGTACATTAATAACGCTAAGTTCTGGATGTATATCCATTCTAAGCTGTCTCTCTACGCCATATTTTAAAGTGCTTCCACTACTTGCACAACCGATACATGCACCTTTTAGTTGAACATATACTTTTGAGTTTTTAACAGTAATAAAATCAATATCACCGCCATCAAGTGCCAAAGATGGGCGAACCTTATCTATTACATTTTTTACTGGGTCCATTAACTCTTCATCACTAAATGGAATCATCGATTATCCTTTTATATTATTAATGACATAAAATATGATAATATGGCTTAACATGTCCTAAAAAATAAAAGTATATTTTTCTTTTTAATCTTTAAGAGCCATTATTTGATGCACATACGATGGCTTTCTCATCCCAACAAGTATATAATCTATGTCATTTTTTTTCATCAAAAACCTTAATGCACACTCTTGCATGGAGGCATCACACCCTTTTAAAAACTCTTTTATTTGTAATTTTGTCGTTTTTGAACACTCATAAGCCACCATTTTTCTATACTCTTGCAAAAAAATATCTATAAAATTAAACATTGTTTCTTTATTTTTTTCATCAACTGTATCTAAAGTTTTTTTCATATGTGGTATTATTTCAGCATAAAGAAATGCTTCATAATCACCAATCCAACCAAACTTATGTTTATTCGCATCCAGCTGCTCTACTAGATTATAAACAGAGCGAAGCATATCATTATCACATACCTCTAATAACTCATTTAAATGGTGATAATATTCACTACTTTCATCATACTCTGCCAATCTAAACATCAACTCTTCATGTTGCGCATTTAATGGTCGATTAGCAAGAACTCTCAACCCGTTTTTTTTGGCCCATGCAGCACATTTAAGCCCCTTTCGTTCAAGCAAATTTATAGGAAGCTCTACTGTTGTAAAACTGTCATTTTCATTTCCAACTTCCTCTGCCGCATTCGAAGCTAAAACAGACAAGTCTTCGTAAGGCAAAAAATCTTTTTCGTGCTGTGCTTTAGAAAAACTATTTGAACTGATTCCATAAGAGGAAATTCTTCCGTTTTTCACCTCCTGTTCAAGCCCTACAAAAGCTTCGTATATACGCCTAAACATCTCATCTAGGCGTTCATCTTCATCAACATCCCTATTTATAGCATCTAAAAGATAGTACTCTGGGTTATGGATTAGATAACAATCAATTTTTTCAACTTCTAATCTTGATAAAGAGTGTGTAAGTTGATCTTTTAAAAACGATTTTGAGATAGAGTGATAACAACTATCACTAAAGTTAACCACCTCTTCAAAAGGTTCATTATCATGTCTCTGTCTAGTTGAGCCTTGTATATAACCAAACTTGCTCACTATCTCGATACTCTTTTTTTTCTTATCGTCAAATTCTCTAAAGGCTAAAGCTATAGCTCTCTCAGCTCCACCGTCCATATAATTTGATGATGTATCAATCATTGTGATACCAGCTTCTATTGCTTCTTTTAATGCTTCAATATGTTGAGGGTTTAAATCACTTACTCTGTAAGTTCCAAATGCGAAATTACTCATAATATCTCACTTTTTGTTAAAGTATTTTAGAATTGGGAAATTTGAAGGGACATTGGGCAAAAGCCCAACTAAGATATTGAATTATACTAATTCAATAAATGCCATAGTAGTAGCGTCACCACGGCGGATACGAGTTCTATTGATTCTAGTGTAACCACCAGCACGATCAACGTACTTTGGAGCGATTTCATTTACTAGAGTTTTAGTTGCTTCTTTACTTTGAAGCGCCGCAAATACTGATCTGTGAGCATTTGAATCATTCTTACCAGCAATAGTGATAAGCTTTTCAATATAAGAACGAAGTTCTTTTGCTTTTTCAACAGTAGTTTCTATTTTACCATGTTCGATTAACGAAATACTAAGGTTCTTAAGTAAAGCAGCACGGTGTGCGCTTGTACGATTTAGTTTACGGTATCCATGACGATGTCTCATCTGCTATCCTCTTGTTAAGCTTCTTTAGCTTCTATTTTCTTTTTTAATGCACTTACAACTTCATCTGCAAGATCCGCACCAACTGCAAAACCAAATTCTTGCACTTTTTCAACGATCTCATCATATGACTTTTTACCAAGGTTTTTAACATTTTTTAAGTCACTTTGACTCATCAACGCTATTTCACCAATGATTTTAATACTTGAACGATCAAGGCAGTTAAAACTACGAGCACTCAATCCCAAACTATCAATATGTGTTGAAAGCTTTTTAATATCTGGGTTCTCTTCAACTCTTTCAATAGTTGCTGGAGCTTTGATACTGATTTCACTGTTAAATACTGCAAGTTGCGCATACATAACTTCTAACGAGTTTCTAAAAGCATCTAATGGAGTAATTTGTCCATCAGTTCTAATGTTCATGATAACTCTTTCAAAGTTAGGGTTATCTTCTACAAGAACATTCTCTATTTTGTATGTAGCACTGCGAACTGGAGTGAAATAAGCATCAAGTGCTATATATCCATCTTCAAGTTCATCATAAGTATCTTCACTAGCAACATAACCTATACCTTGCGCAATTTTAATAGTAAAATTAAGCGTAGCATCTTCGTTCAGTGTTGCAAGATGAGCATCAGCTGTTACAACTTCAACTTCATCATTACTAAGGTCAGATCCTTTAATAACACAAGGACCAGCAAAGCTGTAGTTAATCTCCACTTCTGTAGCTTCACCATTTAACTTAAAGCGAATCTCTTTAAGATTAAGGATGAAGTCTGAAATATCTTCAAGCATACCACGCACTGAGTCAAACTCATGTTTAGCACCCTCGATTTTGATAGCGATTGGAGCATAACCAACAGAGCTGCTTAATAAAAAACGGCGAAGAGGATGTGCTAAAGAGATGGCATAACCTGTTTCGAAAGGAAATGCCATAATATTAGCTTCATTCTCACTAATTTGTTCTACCTCGAACTCTTGAGGAGCAAGTGGAGTAGTTTTAATTTTTTTCATTCATACGCCCTTTTTTATTTACTATTTCGAGTAAAGTTCAACGATTAATCGTTCTTCAACTGGAATAACAACTTCTTCACGCTCTGGTAAACGAGTGTAGATACCAAATACTTTTTCAGCATCAATATCAACCCATGGAGCTAAACCTGTTTGATTAGTTAACTCTAATGCACGAACAACTTGAACATTTGTTTTGCTTGACTCACGAACTTCTATTTTCTGTCCCGGTTTAACGCGGTAAGAAGGGATGTCAACTTTTTTTCCATCTACTAAAAGGTGACCATGAGAAACAAGCTGACGAGCAAAACGGCGAGTTGAAGCGAAACCCATACGATAAACAACATTATCAAGTCTGCTTTCAATTAAAGTGATAAGGTTTGTACCTGTATTACCATCTCTTCTTTTTGCTTCTACGAACAATGCACGGAATTGTTTTTCAGAAACACCATACATAAATTTCGCTTTTTGCTTTTCATTAAGTTGTAAACCATACTCAGAAATTTTTTTACGACGCTGACCATGTTGACCAGGACCATAAGGTCTTTTTTCTAATGCAGATTTACCCGCTAAACGACGCTCACCTTTAAGGTTAAGACTTACTCCGAATCTTCTTTCGATCTTTTCTACTGGACCTCTATATCTTGCCATCAGTAATCTCCTTAAACTCTACGACGCTTAGGTGCGCGACAACCGTTGTGTGGTAATGGTGTAACATCTTTCATGAATGTAACACGGATACCTTCGATAGCACCTACAGCTTTAACTGCTGTTTCACGACCTGAACCAGGACCTTGAACTTTAATACCAAGTTCTTTTATACCATGAATTTGAGCTTTTGCTACTGCATCTTCAACAGCCGCTTGAGCCGCAAATGGAGTAGATTTTTTAGAACCTTTGAAACCAAGGCTTCCAGCTGAACTCCAAGCAATCATGTTACCCATCTCATCTGTAATTGTTACAAGTGTATTGTTAAATGAAGCAGCGATATGAACTATACCACGAGCAATATTTTTCTTTACTACTTTTTTTCTAACAGCTTTTCTTTTTGCCATCTGCTAATCCTTACGCTGCGCCGACAGTTTTGCGTTTACCCTTACGAGTACGCGCATTTGTCTTAGTTTTTTGACCACGACATGGAAGACCACGACGGTGACGAAGACCACGATATGAACCTAAATCCATAAGTGCTTTAATGTCCATTGCTACTTTCTTACGAAGATCACCTTCAACCATATGGTTAGCACGGATTTCAGCTGTAATTGCAGCTACATCTTCTTGTGAAAGTTCAAAAACTCTTTTATTGTAGTCTATACCTGTCGCATCTAAAATTAGACGAGAAGCATGAAGACCAATTCCATAGACATATGTTAGACCATACTCTATTCTTTTCTTTTTAGGTAAATCAACACCAGAAATACGAGCCATGATTATCCTTGTCTCTGTTTATGTTTTTTAACTTTGCAGATTACTCTAACAATGCCTTTTCTTTTAACGATCTTACAATCGTCACACATCTTCTTAACTGAAGCACGTACTTTCATTGAAAGCTCCTGTTTATTAAATCTTTGCTGCATCTAGGCGAACAATATTTTGCTTGCCAATACTTTTATCTTTTGTATTATGTACTAAAGATAGAAATACTCTCTATGTTTTGTTAAAACAGCAAAGCGGACGAGGATTGTACCCAAATAAATGTAAAAGATTTATTAAGTAGATAAAATTTTTACTATTTTATAAACTTTTAAGCATTTATTTTACATCAATCCCAAAGCACACTGACTCCATACTCTTGATTGAGTGTTATAAATTTATTATAGTAAACTTTTTTGCCATATTTTTTACTTAGTAGCTCTACTTCTATAGATTCATCTTTAAGAAGTTCTCTTATCTCTTTATATGAAAGCCATTTTCCATATCGAGCCAGAGAGTTTTGCCAAATTTTAAAATCACAACTGGAGTCATCTGTTAGTTCAAACATCTCGCCATCTTCTGTTTTCCATTGAGCATTAGTACAAGCATACAATTTTACCTTCTTAGCGCCAACCTCTTTATCTCTAACCTCAATAATTCCATCATCACAGTATGGACATTTTCCTAAAATCATTTTAACACTCCAATAACGACTATTTTTGCATTCATAGAAAATTTTATATAAGAATAATATTGTAAAAAATGAGAAATATTCAAAAATATGACAAATTGCCATACAATTAACTCCTGAGTGAAAAATTGAAAAGTGTGTAAGGTCAGATAATTACCATGGAAAACTACAACTTGTTTTACTTGCCAAATATCTTCAAAAAGAGGGTTTTAGTTTTTGGAATCTTGGGCACCCGCATATGGAGTATAAACAAAAATTAGGTTCTACCACATACACAAGAGAAGAATTTTTAAAAAGATGGCAAGAGGCTACAAAATAAAACTATAATATAGCCTCTAGTCTAATTTACAATAGACGAAGGATCAGCCTCCTCCATCATCAAACATCAGATTTATTCTCACCATTTTTAGAAATCGTTTATTATAATCAACCTTAGGACTGTTAACACAAACTCGAACTAAAACATTTTTCATAATCCATCCTTACTTTTTCTAATACTTAGCAATAGCAACAAAGAAAATTGTGTGAATCCACAAAACTAACAGCAAGAAGTGTTCACAAAATAAGAATAAAGTCAAAAAGAGTTATAAAAAATCAGTTCTAATAAATTAACGACAGTGGCAATATCTTTTTATATGCTATTATTGCAAACTAAAAACTCAATATTTTTAACTCTCCTAAACAAAGGTATCATATATGTCATTTAACAATTTAGGTCTATCAAAACCTATTCTACGCGCTATACAAGAGCAAGGTTACACAGAACCTACTCCTATTCAAAAACAAGCTATCCCTACAATTTTAAGTAGAAAAGATGTACTAGCAGGTGCGCAAACTGGTACTGGGAAAACAGCTGGATTTACTCTGCCACTCTTACAATTACTCAGCGAGACTGAAAGAGGCAATTCAAAACCTCATATTCGCGCACTCATTATTACTCCTACTCGCGAACTTGCTGCTCAGGTGGGAGAAAGTGTTGTTACTTACGGAAAACATTTACCATTTAAGTCAAGTGTCATTTTTGGTGGTGTAAAAATCAACCCTCAAATAGGAACGCTTAGAAGAGGGATAGATATTTTAATCGCTACTCCTGGTCGTTTACTTGACCATGCGAGTCAAAAAACTATCGATTTATCAAAAGTTGAAGTTCTTATCTTAGATGAAGCAGATAGGATGCTTGATATGGGTTTTGTACATGATATAAAAAAGATACTTGCACTTCTCCCTGCAAAACGACAAAACTTACTCTTTTCAGCAACATACTCTGATGATATTAAAAAGTTGGCTGATAAACTACTCAACAAACCTGAACTAATTGAAGTTGCAAAAAGCAATATCTCCGCAGAGAGTGTAGAGCAAGTTGTGCATCCTGTAGATAAGGGGCGTAAACGGGAACTCCTTACTCACCTCATAAATGAGGGGAAGTGGAAACAAGTTCTTGTATTTACCCGCACAAAACATGGAGCGAATCGCCTAAGCGGGCAACTTGAAAAAGATGGAATCACCTCAGCAGCTATCCATGGTAACAAAAGTCAAAATGCAAGAACAAAAGCACTCGCTGATTTTAAAGCTGGAACAGTGAGAGTGCTTGTGGCTACTGATATAGCAGCTAGGGGAATTGACATAGACCAACTACCCCATGTTGTAAACTTTGAACTTCCAAATGTTGCGGAGGATTATGTTCACCGCATAGGTAGAACTGGTCGTGCTGGCAACGAGGGAGAGGCAATGTCTTTGGTATGTGTTGATGAGCTTGAGCTGTTGGCAAATATTGAAAAACTGATAGGGCGTAAAATTACAAGTATAAAAATTCCAGGTTTTAGAGTAGATCCTTTAATAGAAGCGGAACCTATTCGAAATGGAAGGCAAGGAAAAGCAAAACAAGGTGGAGGCAGACAAGGTGGTCGCTCTTCAGGAAGAAACTCTAGAGGTCGCTCAAACACTAGAAGAGGTTAAATAAACCTCTCTTGTCTCTATTTTCTTTCTAGCAGCACATCTATAAGCTCTTTTACTTTTGTGTTATTTTGTTTTAGTTGCTGCTGCTTTAAAAGGCTCTCTCGTAAGCTAACATCCTTAATCGTTCCTATTGTTTTAATCGCTACAATTCTAACCTTTATGCTCTTTGAATTTAAAGAGTTCTCTATCTCAGCTATAAAGTTTTCAGCTCCAGCATTTTGCATAGAATACAAAATATTTTTTTCTCTATCTAAAGATATATCACTATTATATTCGGAACGAATGTAGCTTATAATATCTTCGTTTTGAGAACTAGCATATTGCGCATGTGCCCCTAGTGCTAAAATAGAAGTATTTGATTTGTCATTTAAATTATCTGCACCTCTGGCATCGCTTAACTCCATGAGAGCATCTATGGTTTTTTGTGTAGAAACATCAACGCCACCCAATCCTATGATAGCTCTTATGTTATTCATATGTGAAGTATCTCCAGAATTTGCTACATCTACAAGCAGCTCTTGAGCCTCTGGGGTTCCAACGAGCGAGAGCATGGAAAGCATTCTCAAAGCTACACTATCATCTGCTTCCATTATAATAGATTTTAATTCACTTGTTTTATCTGGAAATAGTTTTATAAATTTAGCAATTTTTCTATATACAGAGCCATCTTTTGAATTTTTATTTAGCTCATGTATGAGAGAGTCTATATTTGTTTGAGAACTTATGAATTGTTTTTTACTATTTTCATTTTGTATAACTTCAAAAATATTTTCATCTTTATTTTTAAGTTCATTAAAGGATGTCAAAATCTCTTGAACACTACGGTTTTCTTGCCAAATTTGAAGAGAGGTATCTATAATTTCATCACTCTTTTGCAGTTTTATGATATTTTTATTTTTTGCGTATGGCATTTTGTTTTCATCACGAATCAAAAGATTTTCTTTAAGATTTAAACTCTTTAACCAGTTTGCTTTTGCATCAACTTTAGCCAAGAGGGAAAACTTTTCTACTTTGACCTTATATCTTTCATCAGGAGTGAATACTTTGGTATATTTGTTTTTTTGTTTTTCTATAAGATAGAGATTTTTTCTATAAAATGAGCTGTATGTACCTATAGAGTCTCTTTGTAGAAGCTTATAATTATTTTTATCAAGGCTTATCACCTCTAAGAGATAAAGTAACTGCTTTAGACCAGCAAAATTTATATCAACTCCGCCAAAGTGCATCTCTGTGATTTTTCCAAAAAAATCTACTTTAACTAAAAACATAGATGAATAGTATGGCTTTAGTCTCTCAAGCATATCTTTCGTAACACCCTCTCCACTCAAATCAAACTTTGAGAGTTGGTAAGCCAACCAGTAAAATTCACCCTCTTTTTGAAGGACTCGCATATTGAGCATTGCCTCTACTGCAAAGTTATATGTAAATTTTCCTGGAAGTAAATCACTACTTATTAGAGAAGAGTTTTGCTTAAACTCAAGTGTGTAATGAGTTTTTATCTCTGTATCAAAATTGTATAAAGTTGAAGTTGTTTTTTCTTCTACAAAAAACCAAACACCAATGAGTATAAGACAAAAGAGAAATAAAAGAGTTCTATCAATCTTCATTCAAAACCTTAATCACACTCATCCGCTAAAGGGATAGAAAAAATATTCCAGTTTTTATCTAAGAGTGTTGCAGTGTATTTTCCACCCTCCCAATCAGCAAAAGTTTTTGTGCGTCTGCGATTTTTCCAATCACTATCAGTTGGTTTGGACCATTTATACGGACCATAAAAACTAGCATAGGCATAGGTCTTACCTTTCATAGTTGAGAGATAGTTTGTTATGTTTTGATTGAGGGCACCTTTGAGTTCCACTATGTAATCCCCATCCTCAACAAATCTAAGTGAGCCTACCACTGTAGTTGTAAAACGCTCTGAGAGTAACCAGAGATAACTTCCAGCACCTGCACTATAGTTTATGTTTACCCAACAACAACTAATAGAAGCACCAACACCAGCCTCAAGATATGCACCTATATAAGCATTTGGCTCAAGCATTGCACTAATACTTGTAATCCCATCTAAGCTAATCTCAGCATCATAACCAATTCTAGCCTCAGCTCCAGCCGTCACAACGATAGGGATAATTGCAAACATTATAGTTGTTGTTCTTTCTGTACTTTTTCCAACACGCCAATTACGCTCAAGGCTTACTAAAGATAAATTTGTCGTGGATGTAGTGGTATATGTTTTAAGTTTATCTTTTACCGCTTTAATCCGTTTTTGTTTTAAAAGAGTCTCTCTTGTTGTTACTGTCGTCGTTGTATTGCTATCTGTTGTATTGCTATCTGTTGTGTTGGTATCAGTAGATGATAAAGAGATTCGCCTCTCCTCCTCTGTCGTTAAGGTAACTATTGGCTCGTCTAAACCAGCTGATTCTAAAAGAGAGTTACTCTTTGTGTATATAACTTTTCCAAGAGATGAGAGTTCTATATCATAACCTGTATCACTAAAAGAGCTAGGGTCTATATCTGCCGTAGCATTCATACGAAAGATTCTCCACTTTGTATCTGAAAACCTACGGATTCTTATAGAGGCATAAGCCTTTCCATGTACCCCATCAGCATCCAGCCACCCTCGACCAAGTAGATAAGCACCAGCACCAAAACGCTTTCCATATTTTTTCTTCTCATACTCTTTTTCATATTTTAGTTTTTTTAGTCCACATTCACCGCTTGTTGTTCGTGGTTGGGAAGAGGCTAAAGATGCACTAGGGAAAGGTATAGCTATGTTTATATCTACTAAATCACTCAGATTTGTATCTGAAATATTAGCATCTGCAATCGTTGAGTTTATTTCATCTATAGTTTGATTTATATCATTCAGTGTTAGGTTTAAATCACTTGCATTCAAATCATCTAATGTTAGGTTGCTATCAAATTCAGTTATGGGATTAGTGAGAGTGTATAAAAAATCACTATGTAAAAATAGATTCAGAGGATAGCTAAGAGTATTGTTTTCAGTCGGATTTATTATACTCTCATTGTCAGTTTCTATAGTCACCTTAAGTGTTGCATCTAGCACAGCATTAGAATTTGTAGCAATTTTTGTTAGAAGTTTAGATACAAAACTTGCCACATCATCCACTCCAATCAAAAAGTCTAAACTAAGGCTTTTCTCAACATTTGCCTCAAGATAACCTAGCTGAATTTGAGAAGAATAGAGAGGCTCAACTGTGCCTATTATTGATACATTGTCTTCATCTTCGGCAGATATACTAACATTATCTTCTGTTGATATAACTTGAAGTATTGGAATATCTATGCACTCAGAATCAAGCTCCATACAAGCGGAAATATTTACATCCGAAGCGTCAACTATGTTTGATATAAATCTAATTGTTGAAGAGATTTCAAGTGGCTCATCTTGATTTAAAATCTCAATCGGCATAGCAGATAACTCCTCTGCTAAAAGGGAGATGGCTGTAGCGTTGATTTCACTTGAAGTTATATCATCAAATTCACTATCAAAGCCACTATGCTCTAAGTCCAAAGTGATAGATAAAATCTCAAGTTCAGGTTTATTATCATGTGCTAAAACTTCAAAATCAGAAGATTTATACTCATACAAAACAGACTCGCTGTCACTAATACTAACATTTAAGAAGTATCTACTTGCATTCATATCATAGGGTATATGTAAGTCAAAATCATAAAAATGTGTCCCCTCTTGAATGAGGCTTAAGGAGTCTGTATCAAACCAGATAGTGTTATTTTCATCATTCACATCCACTAAAGATAAAAAGAAGAAAATTGAACTTTCATTATCATCGGCTGAAATGCTTAGGGGGGAGTATATCTCTAACTCCACCTTATGAAGTGAGCCTGCATATATATCTTTTGAAGGTAATTTAGAACTTTGCACAACTATATCGTTTATATTAACACCTTCGGCACTATTTGTTTCCTCACTACATCCAATAAAAAGAATAGATAACGCAACAATAAAAAACATTTTAGAAATAAACTTAATCATAACACACCTCATGTATTACTCAGTATCTAGTTAAATACTACTCCTTATAAACTTAAAAATCTCTTTTTTTATAATGCAACAAGTTTGAAACAATATCTAAATATAATATATTAAGATGATTACTACAAGGATATTTATCATGTTTATTGTTACAAATAGAAAGATATCAAAGAAAAAAGGTGGTTTTGAAATCTTTAAAAAAACTCCAAATGCCAAAGGTCCGAATGAGTTAAGATTGTTAGAGCTTGTAGATGAAAACAACAAAAAGAGTTTCACTTTACTCAATGATAAACTCAGCAAAAAGCGTGTTAAAAGCATAAATGCTAACTATAACTTAGGTCTTAATACTAAAGAAAACTATCCAGCAAGTTTAGATGTTGCATGTAAAATATTTGATGAAGCCAAATCAAAAAATAAGCATATTTTAGTGTATGTCCACGGCTACAATAATGATATGAAAGATATTGTTACAACTGCACAAAAACTAGAAAAAGCTTACAATATCATTGTAGTTATCTTTAGTTGGCCAGCTAATGGCGGTGGATTTTTTTCTGGAACAGCTCAATATCTTGGGGATAAAAGTGATGCCCGTGTCTCAACTGGAGCTTTAAATAGTTTTTTAAACAAACTCCATCAATATCACTCTATGTTAACAAGCGCAGAGGTGGATGCACTTTGGGAAAAAGCAAAAAATAAATATGAAGACAATTATGAAGAAGCTAGAGGTGAATATGCAAAAATGCAACAAAAACTCTGTAGGGTGAACATTAGCTTACTCTGTCACTCTATGGGGAACTATGTCCTTAAATATGCGACTATTCCGTCTGACACCCAGCTCACAAAACCTATTTTTGAAAATGTTTGTTTAGTTGCTGCGGATGTCAACAATAAAAATCATGCTCAGTGGGTACAAAAGATAGAAGCCCGCTCAAACATTTATGTTGTAATTAACCAAAATGATTCGGCTTTAAAATGGTCAAGGGTTAAACCTGGAAAAGCACAACACGCCAGACTTGGTCACTATATAAAATCTTTAGATGCTCCAAACGCAACCTACATTGATGTAACAAAGGCTAAAGGGGTTGATGATGAACACTCTTATTTTAAAGATAGACCTGTAAATGAAAATGCAAAACTAAGAACTCTATTTTCTGACCTCTTTGAGGGGAGAAAAGCGGAAGAAAAACTAGAATATAAAGCAGATTTAAACGCATATATTCTTTCATAAAATAAACTTAAATTCTAGTTAGCAATTAAGTAGATTTACTTTGCTATAATTTCGACACAAATTTCAAATTATAAACAGGGTAAAAATTGATTAAAAAAATAAAAAAATATACAACAACAAACACGCTTGTTATTCTAGGTATAATTTTAGGTGCTTTATTTGGGAGTTTTTTTCCAGAATTGGCACTTGAGCAAAAAGTTATTGGCGCTGCTTTTATAGCCTTTTTAAAGATGCTCGTTGTTCCTCTTGTATTTGCAAGTATCTACATAGCGATTTTAGGTTTAGGCTCACTTGAACATCTAAAAAACATCGGTTTAAAAACGATAGGTCTATACCTCTTAACTACTACATTTGCCGTTATATTAGCGATAATCGTTATGAATATAGTTGGAATTGGGGAACCTGTAAGCGGCGAGGGTCTTGAGTATGCAAAAGCAGGTACAATCGCACCTTTTTCATTTGAAGCTATGATTTTAAGCTTCATCCCTACCAATATATTTACAGCACTTAGCAATGGCTCAATGATGCAAATCATAGTGTTTGCTATCCTTTTTGGTGTCGCATCTCTCTTTTTAAAACCGAGCGAACAAGAGCCAATGGTGAAGTTTTTCACAGCGGTTTCAGAGGCGATGTTAAAGATGGCAGAGTGGGTTATCCTTATGACCCCTATCGGTGTTTTTTCTCTCATCTCTTATGTTATTGCGGAACAAGGGATAGATGTGGTTCTTGGACTTTGGAAGTATGTCCTTGTGGTTGTTGGTGTTATCCTTTTACACGGACTTGTAACACTTCCTGCAGTTTTAGCATTTTTTGGTAAAGTAAATCCTTACCGTTATCTCTCAGATGTTCGTGAATCTCCAATCATGGCATTTTCAACAGCCTCTTCAGCAGCTACACTTCCTGTTTCTATGCGTGTAACGGAAGAGATGGGTGGTGTAAATAAAAAAACAGCCTCGTTTGTTCTTCCACTTGGAGCTACAGTTTCTATGGATGGAACTGCGGCTTATCTCACAGTAGCCGTTCTCTACATCGCAAATATGGCTGGTGTTGCACTTAGTTTTGGTGACCAACTCCTCTTAGGAATTACGGTCGTTGCTCTTAGTGTTGGAGTTGCAGCACTTCCAAGTGCATCATTAGTTATGATGGTGGTGATTTTAAACCAACTAGGACTACCTGTTGAGTACATGGCTCTCATAGTAGCGGTTGACCGCATACTCGATATGTGTAGAACATCTTTGAATGTTACATCCGACCTTGTAGTGACTAAGATAGTTGACCAGATGGAGAGGCGTTCCGCTGTTTAAGCAAAAGAGCGAAATGAACAATACCCACTTCACTTACCTCCTAATTTTAGCGATGCTACTCTGGGGTGGAGGTTGGAGTGCTCTTAAAATTCTGACGCCTACTCTCCCTATGGATGTCATCATTTTTTGGCGATTTTTCATTATGAGTATCGCTTTTTTACCCATTCTTTATTTTTTTAAAGAACCTTTAGTTATAAATAAATCAAACCTTAAATATATCATAGGTAGCTCTGTGCTTAACATCGCATTTATGGTTTCTTCATTTATGGGGATTAAATATGGACTAGCTGGAGCTGGAGGAGTTATAATTACCACACTCTCTCCCGTTATGACATTTCTTTTAGTCGCTATACTCTTTAGAAAAAAACTTCAGAATCGGCAATATATTGGACTCTTTTTAGGCATAATCGGTGGATATACAATGCTTGAAATTGGTAACTTTGAGCAATTTCTCAACGGTTCAAATATCTACTTTTTACTATGTGCTCTTATATGGGCAGGGGTAACCCTTCTTTCTCAGTATTCACACAAGCATATACATCCAATACATTATAGTTTTATCATCTCCGCTATTGCAAGTTTTGTAACTTTTATATATGCTTATGATTCAAACTTATTAGTTGTTTTTGAACAAGATAGTAGATTTTGGATTGCAATGATTTATCTCGCTGTTCTTGGTCAAAGTGTAGCTACCACCATCTTTTTTATAGCATCAGGGAAACTTGGTAGTGAAAAGACCAGCTCTTTTATGTTTCTTGTTCCCCTTTTTGCTCTAGTGATTGCTTATTTTACTTTAGATGAGCCTTTGCAAATTCATATACTACTAGGGGGTGCCTTAAGCATGATTGCTATCTTTTTTATAAATAAAAAATAGTTAAAAATCTAATCTTAGAGTAATCTATTTAGTGTATCATTATAAATAATTAAATTCTAGGTTGATTTATGGGCTACGAAACAAATACCCTCGGGGCGAATAACATTCTTATACTTGGGGCTGGTTTTGCTGGTCTTGAAGCTGCTATATTTTTAAAAAAAGCTGGTTATGATGTAACTTTTGTCAATGAAAGAGATTATTTTTATATCTATCCTACATCTATATGGGTACCTACACATGAAAGTAGTTTTGAAGATGTTTGTATAGACCTCAAACTTCTTCAAAAAGTGCATCAATTTAACCTCATCATAGATAGGGTAGAGAGCATAAAAGTTAAAGAGTCTCAAGTTATACTTAAAAGTGGAAAAATCCTAAATGGCTACCACTCTTTAATCATCGCTATAGGTGCTTCAAAAGTCAAGCATAGTGGTATTGAGAACACACTCTCAATTTGTGGAACTCCTGAGACATCTTTACTTATAAGGGACAAGATAGATGCGCTTATTGCCAAAGGAAGTGGTAAAATTTGTTTTGGTTTGGGGGGCAACCCTAAAGATTCATCGGCTGTTCGTGGTGGTCCCGCTTTTGAACTGCTTTTTAATGTAGATACCCTTTTAAGAAAAAAGAAAATTCGAGACAACTACGAGCTGACTTTTTTTGCACCAATGCCTCAACCTGGAAAAAGGATGGGGGAAAAAGCACTAAAGATGATGGATAAACACTTCAAAAGATTAAACATAAAGCAACATTTTGGAAAAAAGATAAAATCTTTTGAAAAAGACTCTATAATTTTTGAAGATGATTCTAAACTTGAATCTGATTTTACAATGTTTATAGCTGCTGGAGATGGTCATGAAGTGGTTAAAAAATCTGATTTACCAACAAATGAAGCCGGATTTGTAAAGATTGATAACTATTGCAATGTGATTTTTGACGATAAAAGCATACCAACAAATATCTATGCTATTGGTGATGTTGCTGCATTGGATGGCTCTTCTTGGAGGGCAAAACAGGGTCATGTCGCAGAGGTGATGGCAAGAAATATTGCACATAATATAATTGAGAAAGATAAGGACTCTAGCAAGCTAAAAGGATATATAGAGCATCTCAACATACTCTGTGTTATGGATAGCGGAGATGGTGCCTCTTTTATCTATAGGGATGATAAGAGAGATTTTATGATACCAATGCCAATCGCCGGACACTGGATGAAAAAAGCGTGGGGACATTATTTTAAATATTCGAAGCTTGGTAAAATTCCTAGGATTCCAGGATTATAAAATCTTAGATTTTCTCTTTTGCCTTTCTTTTTTGTTTCATTTTCCGTTTTGCTAACTCACGCATATCTACAGTAGAATCGCTCTCATCAACAATCTCAACACCTAAAATTGTCTCAACACAATCCTCTAATGTCAAAATACCCTCTGTTTGATCATAATTATCCATAACTAGAAACATATGGTCTTTTTTTGCTATGAAAAGATCAAGAGCTTTTGATACTGGGATATTTTCGTTTATTGCAAAAATATCCTTTTTTATACTTCCAAGAGTGACGCTATCATCTTCTAAAGCTTGCTTGAAAATTCTTTTTGTCATTACTATACCAACAACATCTTCAATAGATTCATGATATACAGGGATACGAGAGAACTTAAATATCTCCTCTTTTGTTTCTACTATTTCTTTGATAGTCATATTTTCATCAAGTGCGAAAACAACACTCCTTGGTGTTAAAACTTCACCAACTTTAATATTATCAAGATTTAAAATATTTTCTATAACATCTGATTCTTGTTCATCAATAACACCCTCATCTTCACTGATAAGCATACTTTCTAAAAGTTCCTCTTTTGTTAAAGAGTTTGCATCCCCTTTACCTTTCGTTATTCTATCTGTAACAGCAAGTGTTGTTAGAATAATAGGGTAAGTTACCCATATGAAAATTCTAATTACATGAGCTGAGGCTGGAGCCAATTCTTTCCAATAAAGTGCTCCTATTGTTTTAGGAATAATTTCAGATAGAAAAAGTATTGCAAAAGTCATTACAATAGAGATGATTACAACAGCATCATTTCCAAAAAGAATAGCTGCTTGTGCACCAACCGCAGCTGCACCTAATGTATGAGCAATAGTATTTAAAATCAGTATAGAAGCAATTGATTTGCTAATTTCTGTTTTTTGAAAACGAAGAAGCTTACCAACTTTCGGCTTCTCTTTTTCTAAGAGTGAAATATATGACATATTAACGGAGAGCAGTACTGCCTCAAGAACAGAACAAACAAATGATATTCCAACTGCAAGAGCGAAATATAGTATTAGTAAATCCAAGTTTTACAAATCCTTTTTATTTTTTAATTAGTTTTTTTGACGAAAAGCCCATACATACTAAATATGCTACAACAATATCCAAGTGGCTAATCCTAAAAAACTAAAAAAGCCTACTACATCTGTAACTGTGGTTAAAATGACGGTACTTCCAATAGCTGGGTCAATATCCATCTTCTTTAAAAAGAGAGGGATTGTTGCGCCAAAAAAACCAGCCATAAATAGGTTAATAATCATGCTCAATGCAATTACAACACCAAGCATCCCCATATTAAACCAAATAGCGGCAATAATTCCCATAATTATAGCAAAGAAGATTCCATTTACCAACGAAATTGCAACTTCCTTTTTTATAATCCTCATAGCATCGCCCTGAGAGATGTCACCTAGAGCCAACTGCCTTACAACAACTGTAAGTGTTTGCGTTCCAGCATTTCCACCCATTGACGCAACTATGGGCATTAAAACCGCTAAAGCTATGATACTCTCTAGGGTGTCTGCAAAAAGAGCAATAACCAAAGAAGCCCCAATTGCAGTAAAAAGATTAAGAGATAACCATGTTGCGCGTTTTCGTCCAGCTTTGAGTATCTCATCATCCTCTTCGGCATCATCATCAACACCCGCAAGGTTATACATCTGCTCAGTGGCATGTTCGTTAATGATATCATAAATATCATCTGAGGTGATACGACCAAGCAAAACACCATAGGCATTTACAATCGGCATAACAGACAGATCATACTCTTCGAAGTAGTGCACTACCTCTTTTATATCTTCTCTATCCTCTGCCGTTTTTGGCTCAAAACTCTCTTTAGAATTATCTATATTTTCTTTCAATGTTTTTGAAAAATCAAATATTAAAAGGTCATCTAAGCCAATAGTATATCGAAGTTTATTATCTGCATCAGTTATAAAAAGATTTTGAACATTTTCAAGCTCATTCTCATGTCTGAGTTTTGCAAATCTTTTGACAACATCTTGAACAACTTCATCTTCATTTGCTGTGAAGACCTCCAGTTGCATATAGGCACCAGCTTCATTTTCTTCATAGTTTTGAAGCTGTGTAATCTCTTGTTTATCATCTTCATGGAGTGTATCAAAAACCTTTGAAGCTACACCCTCGTCCAGCTCTTCAAGCTCTTGCATAAAATCAGCTTGATCATCAGATTCAAGCTCTGTAACAGCATGGCGCAATTCATCAATACTTAAAGACTCAACTACATCATCAAAATATCTATCAGGGAGAGCAAGGGCTACATCCCCAACAATATCTTTAGGTATTTTTTTTATGGCATCAGCAAACTCACTGTCATCTAGTTGTTTTAGTATCTTTGCTATATCTGATGGATGAATCTCGCTTAACTCATGGGCGTTTAAATATTCTTCTAATTTATTCATAGTATGTTTTATAATTCACTAATGTTATATTTTCCTAATTATACCCAACCATATACACTAAAAGATTACAAAAAAAATTTAAATGCTTTTAGCTCTCTCTTTTGCTCCATTTTTTAAAATTTCTATTTTGATACTTTCATCACTGTTGGATATAGCTGAGTAATAACCACCCCACTTCATATACTCTTTTTGAGCTAAACCAACTATCACACTCATGACAATAATACCTTTTAATTCCTCTTCTTGAACCTTTGGAAATAATGTTTTTAGATTGACAGTTTGGACAAGTCTTTCATTAAGCCTAATCTAGTCATTATTTTATTTCCACTTCATTTACTAAATAAATTTGATTATTTTCTTCAATTACCAATCCAAAATTATTTATAAGTTGCTCTAAAATATAATTTAACTTATCCATTTGTATGGCATAACCAAACTCTTTTTTTGTAAAAATATTTACACCCTCATGTGTAACAAAATTATTGGCAGTATTAATCAATGTATCAATAGGATTATCTTTCATCTCTTGAACTGTCTATTTTCTCATCTTTGAAAAAGTTATCAAGAATATCAACTTTTCCGTTAATTACAAAATCTTTTAGCAAATTATGTACTCTCATATTCACTTTAAAAGGAGGTATAGTTATTCCTTCTAACTCTTCAAAAAATAGTTTTGCTTTAGCTTTATCAACACTATCCTTAAGCTCATCAAAACGGCCATACTCATTAAGATTTGTCTCTGTTATGTTGGTGCGAAGCAGTGCTTTTAGTCTGTCTGCATCTACTCCTAGCGTTTCAACCAGTTTGCTTATCTGAGAGTTTTCAGCATCTGCTTGGTACTGGGCTATATACTCTTTAAAGGTTTTACTCTCATCTATTGTGATGTCGCCACTTTGAATATCGTGAAGTAGTATATTTGCATACTTTTGTTCCTCTTGAGTAAGTGAAGCAAAAGATTTATGAAGCTCATTGAGTCTCTGTTCTATCTCTTCTTTATCTCCTCGTGCAAGTATTTTTAGGTACTTGTTAAAACGGGAATTCATAAACTCTGCATCTATTTTTTGAGTATCTATCTCCGTAATGTACCCATCAATCTCAAAAGGGATATCTGGCATACTGCCACCAGACCCTCCTCCTGAGTTAGAGAGCTCTTTGTATCGTTGCAGCAGTGTAAGATAGAGCATCTCATCAAACACTAGTGCCATACTCTCCCATCGAAAGCCTTGTATCTTTGCAGCTTCGAGTGTGTCGTTTAATTCTTTAAAGAGCTTAGCAAAGGCAGCTTTTTCACTTACATCACTAGGTAACTCTTTAAAGTCAACTACACCTGCGTTTTCAAAGAGTTCAGCTATATCACTATAGAGATGATTGAGCTTTTTGATATTATCTTCAAGTCTATCCACAAACAGACCTAGGGGCTTATCTCCTGAGTAGAGTTTGATAGCTCTGTCTATATTTGCCTCCATAGTATGTGGTTTTCTGTAGTAGCGAATGGTGCCGAAAGGCTTATCTGCTCCAAAGAGTCTATTTGTTCGTGAAAACGCTTGAATGATGTTTGCATACTCTAACATCTTATCAAGGTAGAGTGTGTTCAACCACTTTGAGTCAAACCCTGTAAGCATCTGATCAACTACTATGAGCAAATCTATCTGCTTACTTCTATCTTTTTCTATGCTTATGTAGGGCTTTTTATGTGCAAGTCGTGAGGCTATATCTTTTTTAAACTTAGCAAAGTTTGCTAGTGAGAACTCTTGGCTGTAAAGAGCATTATAGTCTTCTATTATCTCCACTAGTCCATCCTCTTTAAACGCCACATCTCCACCATTGTCTATGTTTGGATCAAAAAGAGCAGTTATCTTAAGTGCGAGTCCACTCTCTTGCGTTTTCGCTTTGAGTAGGCGGTAGTAGCTGATAGCTTCAGGTATGCTACTCGTTGCAAATATAGCATGAAACTTAGAGTTTTGGCTTAGGGTTATCCAGTTTTCTACTATGTCTTCTACTACTGCGTTTTGATGTGGCTCTCTCTCGTACTGTGCTTTTGTGAGGTAGTCTTCTATACCTTTTACATACTTCCCTGCATCATCTTTATACCCAGCCATCTTAAGATCATTCATAAACTTGCTAAAGACTTTTTTCTTCTTAACATCACTGAGTGCCTCTTTTTCATCTTTTGCTTTTGCCTCTTGCAAGGCTACGGCTCTGCGGAGCTCTCTATCTTTGTAGGTAAGTATCTTGTAGGGGTCAAATCCGAGTACATTTTTATCGCGTATGCCATCGGCTATGCTGTAGCGATGAAGTTCATCCCCAAATACTGTAGCAGTTGTATTCTCTTTTTTCTGATTTTCATCCTGTATAGGCGTCCCAGTAAATCCAAAAAACAGAGCATTCTCAAAACTCTTTTTAATGCTTATGAGCATATCGCCAAAGGTAGAGCGGTGTGCCTCATCTATGATAAAAACGATTCTCTTATTATTTATAAGTGCTATATCTTCTGTATGGAGTCCATCTTCATCATCACTAATGTTACTCATCTTCTGTATAGAGGTCACTATGAGAGTGTTTGCAGGGTCACTGCTCTTTAGTTTCGTTAGCAGCACTCCAGAGTTCTCTGTTGCTTGTACCTCTTCACTCTCACTACTAAAAGCTCTGTACTCACTTAGCGACTGCACTCCTAGCTCTATCCTATCCATCAAAAATATCACCTTGTCGGCGTCTTTTGAGTTAGCGATGAGTTGTGCAGACTTAAAACTTGTCATGGTTTTCCCTGAGCCTGTTGTGTGCCAGATGTAACCGCCTAAGCTATTTTTAGACTTAAAGTCATTTTTTACCACCTTGTCACTAATGGCATTTGCCGCATAGTACTGATAACTTCGCATCACTTTTAAAACGCCATCAGCACTATCTGCTACTGTGTAAAAGCCTATGAGTTGGTGTGCCATAGGGATGCTAAGCAGAGTTGAGGCTATCTTTTTCCAATCATTTATAGGCTCATTGTTAAAATCAGCCCAGTGAAAATAGTAGTCTCTGTTAAACTTCCCATCACTTCCAGGGTTGGCAAAGTAGCGACTCTCATTTGGCTCCATCGCTACAAATATCTGCACAAGGCTAAAGAGTCCGCTAAAGACACCCTCACGAGAGTACTTCTCTATCTGGTTACAAGCCTCTCCTGCACTCACCCCACTGCGTTTGAGTTCTATGTGGATGAGTGGCATACCATTTATAAGTAGCATAAGATCCCCACGGCGGTCATTGAGTATTTTTGATTTTGTTTTAAAGATGGGTTGTTGGACTATCTGGTAGCGGCTCTGTCCTGCTGCTATCTCTGCTCTGTCATATATCTTGAGGCTTATCTCTTTAGCAAAGTGCAGTTTATCATCGGGATTATCTCTTACTATGGAGACTGTTTTTCCATTGATGAAGCCGTTGAGTTTTAGTGGAGATTTGAGTGTGTTTATCTGCTCTATTATCTGTTGCATCTCACCTTGAGTGAGTGGTATGCCGTTAAGTCTGTCTATGCCTTTGTTATTTGCAAAGAGTATCTCTGCCCAGTTTTGCAGTAGATCTTGCTCACTTGGGTTTTTTATGACTTCACTCTCCCACCCTTTTTTACTCAGCTCCTCTATAAGTGCCGCTTCAAATGCACTCTCTTTCGTAAATGTCATCTAGTCCTCTTTTAAATTTTCTGTTTTATAGAGCATGTAGCCCTCATAGTAGTAACTTGTATCTATCCCTCGCATATAGAGGCTAAAGTCATCTACTCTATCACTGAGTGCCTCTTTTAGGAGGTGTTTTATCTCTATATCTTTTATGGGGCTTCGCTCCATGGCTAAAAGGTAGTCATCTTTATCTATCTTACTCCAATCCACAACGCATTGGAGCTCTAGCTTAAATATATGGTCAAGCCATATCCGCATACTGCGTCCATTTCCCTCACGAAAAGGGTGGGCTATGTTCATCTCTACATATTTTTCCACTATAGTATCGAAGCTATTTTGTGGCATCTGCTCTATGTTTTTTAAAGAGACCTCTAAGTAGCTAATGGGAGCAAAACGAAAACCACCCTTAGAGATGTTTACCTCTCGCACTTTTCCAGCAAAAGGGTAAATCTCTGCAAAAAGGTAGGAGTGTATAGCGCATAACGATGCAAAACTCCCTGCCTCAAGAGTTGCTAAAAAACCGCTCTCAAAGAGCTTTTTTGCTTTTATCTTAGAGAATCGCTCCTCTTCTCTAGCTAACTCTACTGCGTCACTTATACCTAGCTTGTTTTGTAAAATCATAATCGTCCCCTTAAAATATCATCTTCACAAAAATCATTCATCAAATTGACATTAAAAGTTTTATTTCCTACATCTTTTAAAGAGGCTCCTATACTGTAGACTCTAGTCTCATCCACAATTAGGTATCTATCATGAAATGTTTTATTTATTACTGCTTCTAAATTTTTGTACTGTTTGTTATACTTTTGTATATCTAATTTAAGTTGCTTTGAAATAGTATGAGTGATAAGTTTAGTATCTACATTTGAGTTTTTTGAGAGCATTATAAGTGTAGTCTCATCTATATAATTATCTATAAGGGTTATACTTTTAGTAGCACTTTTTATAATATCTACTATGAAATAATAAGCATCAAATATCTCTCCATTATAAAATATTCCATGTTTTAACTCCAAGGTATTATTCTTTATATGTTTTCTTATATCTTTGACATCATTTTCTAAGTCAAGTATTCTTTGCTGGGTAATTTTCTCTCTGTTAAGTACATAACCATTTGATATATACTCTTTTAAAACCGATGTAGCCCACTGTCTAAACTTTGTCGCTTTTTTACTATTTACTCTATAGCCTATAGAGATAATAGCGTCTAAATTATAGTGTGATACATTTCTAGCTACTTCTCTATTTCCCTCTTTTTGAACTATCCGTAATTTTCGGATAGTTGCATCTTCATAGAGCTCTTTTTCTTTATATATAAACTTTATATGGTCGTTAATGGTTCGCACATCTTTATCAAAGAGTTCTGCTATCTGTTTTTGAGAGAGCCAAATAGTATCCCTATCTACTGATATTTTTAACTCCAACTCTCCATTGTTGTAAACTACCACATTTAACATATCTTCTCCTGTGCTTAACATCATACAAACATCTTCGATAAAAATGCTTTTTTGAGGTTTTTAAGTTTCTCTAGCTCTTGGTGCTGGAGGTTTATGAGGGAGTCTAGTTTTTGGAAGTAGTTGCCTATTTTGGTTTGTTCGG